>Ga0126314_10000016_pt1 | contig 125164 bp, 106 predicted proteins | sample Plot105B_FD_92535 | JGI IMG/M metagenome (GOLD analysis project Ga0126314, IMG submission 92535) | Serpentine soil microbial communities from UC McLaughlin Reserve, CA, USA - Plot105B | ecosystem: Environmental > Terrestrial > Soil > Grasslands | place: USA: UC McLaughlin Reserve, Lake... | reverse complement strand
TCCAAGCAGTTCACCGCGATGGCCGTGCTGCTGCTGGTGGAGGAGGGCAAGCTTCGGTTGGAGGACCGCGTGGTGGACGTGCTCCCCGGGTTCCCTTCGTCCCTGGGCGAGGTCCGCCTCCATCACCTGCTCCAGCACACCTCCGGCATCTGGGACTACGAGGCGTTCGTCCCGGCCACGCAGACCGAGCAGGTGAAGGACCGCGATGTGCTCGCGCTGCTCTCACGCGCGGACCGCACGTACTTCGCCCCGGGGAGCGCGGTGCGCTACAGCAACTCCGCCTATGCGGTGCTCTCGCTCGTCGTGGAGAAGGTGAGCGGCGTGTCCTTCGCCCGCTTCCTGCGCGAGCGCGTCTTCACGCCGGGCGGCATGGCCTCCGCCGTCGCCCACGAGGAGGGAGTCTCCACCGTGCCCCAGCGCGCCTACGGCCATGCGAGCCGCGAGGAGGGCTTCGTGCCCAGGGACCAGAGCAACACCAGCGCCGTGCTGGGCGATGGCGGCATCTACGCCTCCGTCGTGGACCTGGCCGCGTGGGATGTCGCGCTGGACGCGGGCACGCTGGTGGACGCGAAGGCTCGGGCGCGCGCGTGGACGCCGGTGAAGCTCCCGGACGGCGCCTCCGGACGTTATGGCTTTGGCTGGTTCGTCGACGAGGACCAGGGCCGCACGCGCCTGTCACACCATGGCGAGACGTGTGGCTTCACCAACGCCATCGTGAAGTATCCGGACCAGCGCCTCACCGTCATCGTCCTGACGAACCGCGCGGGCGGCGCGCCGTGGACGCTCGCGCAGCACGTCGCGGACCTGTGGTTGGGCACGCCTGTCACGCCGCGCCCCTGGCCTTTCGAGAGCATGGCCAACGCACACTGAAACAGCGCGGCGGGCCTTCAGTGGCTCAGCCGCTCCGTCAACCAGACACGCGCGTAGGCCCAGTCTCGCTTCACCGTGGCAGGTGACACACCCAGCGCCGTCGCCGTCTCGAGGAGGCTCAGGCCCGCGAAGTAGCGCAGCTCCACCAGCCGGGCGAGCCGTGGCTGGAACGTCTCCAGCTCCAACAGGGCCCCCTCCAACTGGAGGACCTCCAGGTCGGGGCCCGGGTTCTCCACGTCCAGGTGGCGGATGCTCAGCCACTCCCGCCGCGCGTCACGCCGCTGATGGAGCCAGGCGCGGGCCCGGTCCACCAGCACCCGCCGCAGCGCCTGGACGGCGACGCTGAAGAAGTGGCGACGGTCCTCGGGTTGGAGCGAGTCCGTCCCGAACAGCCGCGTCCAGGCATCCTGCAGCAGCACGGTAGGCTGTAGGGGATTGTGGGGAGCCGCCTCGGGTTGGGCCTGGACCGCGCGGGTCATCCGCCGCAGCTCCCGATAGGTCGCCGCCGTCAGCGCGTCCCTCGCGCCCAGGTCTCCCTCGCGTGCACCCTCCAACAAGACCGCCAGCTCCGTCGTGCTCATGGTGTCCCCCGCGGCCCGACTCGGGCCGCCCCACGGACGCTTCCTTCCGCGTTCCTCCTTAACGACGGATTCGCCGGGAATCCTTGAGAGGTCGGGAAATGACCCTCATGCGGAAACCATCTCCGGTTCCCAGGAAAAGAGGTGGACGCCCGCGAATGAGGCCCGAGGGGGCGCGGACCTCGCGAGCGCTCAAACGAGCACTCGCATTTCGATACATCCCATTTGAAACATCGACATGGGGCAGGAACGCGCGCTGGGCAGACAGGCGGGGTGGGTGAGACCCGTTTACATTCATGCGACAGAAGCCCGAGCATCGTGTTCATCCATGAGTCTGCTCCGCGGTTCGGGTCGCGCGTCGATGGGCTGTTTCGTCTCGGGTGTTTCATCGGGGGTCTTCACCTGGCTTCTGTTCATCGTGCTCGTGCTCGCTCCATCAGCGCGGGCGGCGGGCGCCGAGAGCGTGGTGCTGGAGAGCGGGTGGCGCTATCGCTGGGGTGACTCACCGATGGGGCCGGATGGCGTGCCCGCCTGGGCGCATGAGGCGGACCGGGAGGACTGGCTGCCCATGGTCGCCGCGCGTGAGCCGCCGGGGCGCGCGTCGAACACGTTCCTGTGGGTGAGCATCCCCGTGCCGCGAGGCACGTGGGGGGAGCCCGCGCTCCACCTGGCCACCGTGGCCAACGCGTTCGAGGTGTACGCCGGGGGCCGCCGCATCTACGCGAATGGGACGCTGCGTCCCTCGGGCGTCGAATCGGTGGAGACCATGGCGTGGAGCCAGGTGCCGCTGCCCGCCTCGGTGGGTGGCACGCGGGTGCTGCTGCGCATCCAGAGCAACGGGCCCATCATCGGCGTGGGGCAGGAGGCGCGGGTGGGGCCCCGGTACGAGCTGGCCGGCAGGGCGATGCGCGAGGGACTGGCGCCCTTCGTCATGGGCGTGCTGCTGCTCGTCGTCGCTGGCGTCGCCGGGGTGGCGGCGCTGGTGCGGCGACAGCAGCGGATGCTGGTGGCGCTCACCGTCTTCTCCAGCGGCTCGGGGCTGTTGCTGCTGGGCTCCAGCGGGCTGTTGATGTCCCTGTGGGGCGCGAACCTGCTCACCAGCCAGCTCACGTTGCTGGGGGCGTACACCCTCCTGCCGGGCCTGGGGTGGTTCATCTCCGACAGCATCCTGGAGGGCGAGCTGCGCTGGTTCCGCTGGGGCGTCATCGTGCTCGCCGTACCCGCGGCGATTCAGAGCGTGCTGCTGTTCGTGGACCTGGGGATGATGTACCGGCACCTCACGTTGCTCACCGTCTACTCGCTGCCCTGCTTGTTCGTGTGCCTCATCGTCGCGGTGAGGGCCGCGTGGCGGGGCAACCCCGATGCACGCATCTTCGTCGCGGGCCTGGGCGTGCTCACCTTCGTGTGCGTGCTCAGCACGCTGCCCGTGCTCGGGGTGATGGAGCAGACCGGCACGCAGATGCACTGGGGCTTCGTGGCGCTCACGGTGTCGCTGGTGTGCATCGTCGCGCGACGCTCCACGCTGGTGGTGCGCTCGCTGGCGTCCCACACGCGTCAACTGGAGGCGCGCCGCAAGGACGTGCGGGAGCTGGCCGAGGGCATGGGCACCGGCGCCGGAGAGCTGGCGACAGTGGTGCAGCAGCTGCGCACGTCCAGCGACGCGCAGACGGTGGGCATCGGCCGTCAGGCGACGGCGCTCAAGGAGCTGGAGCAGACGGTGCAGGAAATCCGTCAGGGCTCGTTGGTGACGGCGGACAAGACGCGGCTGCTCGCCAGCTCCATCGTCGTCGCGGAGGAGGCGGGCCGCGACGGTGGCGCGGCCATCGACCGGACGCTGAACAACCTGGAGGCCATCCGCGCGGAGGTGTCGGAGATGGCCCGGCGAATCCTCGCGCTGGATGCGCGCACGCGGGAGATTTCCGGCATCGTCGACACGGTGAAGGGGCTGGCGGACCAGTCCAACATGCTGGCCGTCAACGCCGCGATTGAAGCGGCGCGCAGCGGTGAGCATGGCAAGGGCTTCGCCGTGGTGTCGCGCGAGGTGCGCAGCCTGGCGGACCAGTCCATCCTCGCCACGCAGCGCATCCGCGAGGTGCTGGAGGGGGTGAACGCCAGCATGCGCGAGGCCGCGAAGATGAGCGAACAGGGCGAGCAGCGGGTGAGGGTGAGCCTGGACGCGGTGCGAATCTCCGGCTCGCAGCTCCAGAAGCTGGCGGGCATCATCGGCGACACCAGCGGCAGCGTGCGCCAGATTTCCATGGCCGTGTCCCAGCAGGACGCGGGCACGTCCCAGATAGCCATGGCCATCCAGGACCTGTCCGGACAGATGCAGCAGACCTTGCGCGTGGTGGAGGAGACGCAGAAGGTCGCGCGCTCGGTGCAGACGCTGGCGGAGACCATGTCCGGCTCGGCGCGCAAGGCGCTCGAGTCGGGCTCGCTGAGCGCGTGAGGCGCGCCGTGCGTCGTCAGGGAGACAGGGCGTCGCGGATGAGGGGCGCCAGGTCTCGTTCGAGCGTCACGCTGAAGTTGGCGATGCCGCCCTCGCCCGCGGTGGTGGTCAGCTCCATGCCCAGAATCGCGTAGTAGCCGCTGTCGCGGTCCAACCAGGGCGTGAAGCCGAAGGCGCCCGGGGAGCTGATGCGCGTGCAGCCGACCGCGGGCGTCAGGCACTCCAGCCACGCGGTGAGGCCATAGCGGAAGGGCAGGCCGAGCGCCGCCATGGGCGAGTTGCCGATGATGACGTTGGGGTACGGCTCGCGCGCCTGGGCGTCGAAGAGGGCGGGGGTGCCAATCGTCAGGGCCGGCGTCTGGCCCTTGTGGAAGGCGAGCGAGAGGAAGTCGGCGTACTCGGACATGGTGACGCGCAGGCCGCCGGCGATGAGCGGGTTCTGCGTGCCGATGCCCTGGCGCGGCAGCGTGTAGTAGGTGGCCGCCGTGGACTGGCCCAGCGGCGCGCGGAGGATTTCACTGAAGAGGGTGTTCCACGTCTTGCCCGTGACGACCTCCGCCATGCGCGCGGCCACGTGCAGGTGCGTGCTGCCGTAGTCGAAGCGCGTCCCCGGAGCGGCGACGGGCGCCAGCGTGGAGAGGGTGTTCACACACGTGGCCAGGGTGATGCCCGGCGTGGTGGTGCACGCGTGGTCCCTCACCATGCCGGAGGTGAACGAGAGCAGGTGTCGCAGGGTGATGCTCGCCTTGGGCCCCGTCCAGCCGAGCACCGTGCCCGTCGTCGAGTCCAGGCTGAGCTGTCCGCGCTTGATGAGCTCCAGCAGCACCATCCCGGAGACCATCTTGGAGGCAGACGCCACCGCGACGCGCTGGGTGGGCGTGAAGGCGCCGACCATGTGCTGGAAGACGAGGGTGTCGTTGCTGTCGAACACCATCAACCCCAGGTCCTGGACGCCCTCGGCCGCGGCCCGCTGGATGAGCAGCGCGCGCACGGCCGCCCAGCCCGCGAGCTGGGAGTCCTGCTCGGTGACCGAGGCGGTGGGAGGCGCCGCCTCCTCCGGCGGGGTGGAGGGACCACAGGCGCACAGCCAGCAGGACAGCAGACACACGTAGAGATTTCGCATGGACTGCCTGAACACGGGCCCCGCGTGAAAGTCGCGGAAGTCTCTTTCCGCGACCGCCGGGCCCGCCCTCGCCCGGTTCATCGAGCGAGGGCGGATTGTGGCTCGGCTCAGGTCTCGGGCTGCGCCGGGCAGGCGCCGCTGTAGTACCCGACATACGGCGTCGAGATGTCACCCCAGGTGGCGATGGTGCCTCGGCACTTGCAGATGATTCCGCCCACCTGATCGCGTAGGGCGGCGTCGCTGTAGAAGTTGTACTCCCACAGCATCGTCCCGTCGCAGGGGTCGAGCGCGCTCTCCTGATGGGCGTCGGAGGGCTGCTCCTCCTCCGTGGTGACGCCACAACCCGAGAGGACTCCGACGGCCAGCAAGGCTCCGATGTGGTGACGCAGCTTCATGTCGCGCTCCATGAGTGATGGGATTGATGCCACTGCGTGACGACAGTCATCCAGGTCAGGGGTCGATGGGCGCGGGGCAGAGGGGGAAGTGGGCGCCGCACGCGAAGCGCTGGGTGCAGTAGCCGCCCCCCTCCGTGGGCCACGCGTAGGCCGTCCCATAGGGGGCGCCCGGAGGACAGTCCAGGGTGTGCTGGCTGACGTGACACCATTCGGCGGGGTCGCACTCCCAGGGGCCGGAGAGCGGCTGATTGACTTCGGATCCGGCGGGCGGTGCTCCCTCGGGGGCTTGGGACTCCGTGCCTCCACCACAGCCAGTCAGCAGCAAGGCCACCACGACGGCTCCGCTCCACGTCTGACGATTCATTGCACGCTCCCAGGGTTGAGGGAGCGGGAGTTCACTCCCGGTGACGGCCATCGCCAAGGAGAATCGAGGGCATTTGCGTGATTGCCTCGCGAGTGTGGTCGAATCTCCCAAGAAACGGCGCCTCGGGGCTCCTAGGGTGGCTCATGGGAGGCCCGGGTAGAGGGAGCGGTCCGCATGCGGCGCATTCGTGTCATCGACAGTCATACGGGCGGTGAGCCCACGCGCGTGGTGATTGACGGAGGACCCGAGCTGGGGACGGGCGACCTGGCGAGCCAGCGCGAGCGCTTCCGCGAGAAGTTCGACGCCTTCCGCAAGGCCATCGTCTGCGAGCCCCGTGGCTCCGACGTCATGGTCGGTGCGCTCTTGTGCCCGCCCGTCCAGGCGTCGAGCGTCGCCGGCATCATCTTCTTCAACAACGTCGGCTATCTCGGCATGTGTGGCCACGGGACCATCGGCGTGGTGAAGACGCTGGAGTACCTGGGCCGCATCGGTCCCGGCGTCCACTCGCTGGAGACGCCCGTGGGCGTGGTGAAGGCCACGCTGCATCCGGATGGCCGCGTCAGCATCGCCAACGTCCCGAGCTACCGGTGGGCACACGACGTGGCCGTGTCGGTGCCGGGGCATGGTGAGGTTCGCGGTGATATCGCCTGGGGTGGCAACTGGTTCTTCCTGGCCCGCGCCACGCACCTGCCGCTGGAGCTGACGCGGGTCCCCGCGCTCCTCGCGTACACGTCCGCGCTCAAGCAGGCGCTCGTGGACCAGGGCATCACCGGAGAGGGGGGCGCCGAGATTGACCACGTGGAGCTGTATGCCCCGTCTCCGACTCCGGGCGTGGATGCGCGCAACTTCGTGCTGTGCCCCGGGCTGGCCTATGACCGGTCTCCGTGCGGCACCGGGACGAGCGCGAAGGTCGCGTGCCTCGCCGCCGAGGGCGTGCTGGCGGAGGGCGTGACGTGGGTGCAGGAGAGCATCCTCGGCAGTCGCTTCGAGGCGCGCTACGTGCGCGAGGGTGACCGCGTCCTGCCCACCATCACCGGCACCGCATCCGTCAACGCGGAGGCGACGTTGCTGGTGGACCCGACGGACCCGTTCGCCTGGGGCATCGGATGAGCGCCTTCGACTGCGTCATCGTCGGCGGTGGCATCGTCGGCGCGGCGCTCGCGGATGTGCTCAGCGCGGAAGGGGTGTCGGTGGCGCTCGTGGAGGCGCGCTCCATCGGGACGGGGACCACCGCGTGCGGCATGGGCCACCTGGTGGCCATGGATGACAACGCGGCGGAGCTCGCGCTGACCGCGTGGTCCGTGGCGCTGTGGCGGGAGCTGGCGGATGGACTGCCTGCCACCGTGGAGTACGACGCCTGCGGCACGCTGTGGCTCGCCGCCGATGACGAGGAGATGGCCGCGGTCTCCGCGAAGGTGGCCAACTACCGCGCCGCGGGAGTCCGGGCGGAGGTGCTCGACAGCGCGGCGCTGTACGAGGCCGAGCCGGCGCTGGCTCCGGGGCTCGTCGGGGCGCTGCGAGTCCCAGAGGATGCCGTGCTGTATCCACCGGTCGCCGCGCGGACCTTCGCGCTGCGTGCGCAGGCCCGTGGCGCGCGATTGATGACGGGCTGTCAGGTCCGCGAGCTGCGCCCGGGTGGGGTCGTGCTCGCCAATGGCGAGGTGCTGACGGCGCGGCATGTCGTACTCGCGGCGGGCGTGGCGAGTCCCTTGCTGTGTCCCGGGTTGCCCATCTCTCCTCGCAAGGGACACCTGCTCATCACCCGGCGCGGTGCTCCGGTGGTGCATCACCAGTTGGTGGAGCTGGGCTACCTCAAGAGCGCGCATGGGACGGATGGCGCCTCCGTGGCCTTCAACGCGCAGCCTCGCGTCACGGGACAGCTCCTGCTGGGCTCGTCGCGGCAGCCAGGGGATGGGACTCGCGAGGTGGATGCGGCGCTCCTGGAGCGGATGCTGAAGCGCGCGGCCATGTTCCTTCCGGGGCTCGATGGGTTGCAGGCGCTGCGTGTGTGGACGGGCCTGCGCCCGGCGACGCCGGATGGACTGCCGTTGTTGGGGCCCCATCCGGAGAAGCCGTGGCTCTGGCTGGCGTGTGGCCATGAGGGCCTTGGCATCACCACCGCCACGGGCAGCGCGCGACTGGTGGCGGACCAGTTGCTCGGGCGCGCGAGTGTCATTGACGCGCGTCCCTACTCTCCCGCGCGCTTCCTGTCGGCGTCGGGCCGTGAGGTCGCGCATGCGTGAGCCCGCGTTGAAGAACGCCTCGGTCGTCACCCTTCGCATCAACGGGCGTGAAGTCACGGTGCCGGTGGGGACGTCTGTCGCGGCGGCGCTGGCGATGACGGACAGCTTCGTCAGTCGCGCGGACCTGAGCGGGCGGCCCCGGGGCCCGCTGTGCGGAATGGGCGTCTGCTTCGAGTGCCGCGCCACCATCGACGGTGTCCCCGAGGTCCTCATGTGCCTGACGCCGTGTCGCGAGGACCAGACGGTGGTGACCGATGCGTGAGGTCTGTGACCTCGTGGTCGTCGGTGCCGGTCCAGGAGGGCTCGCCGCCGCGTGTCGCGCGGCCGAGGCGGGGCTGGATGTGCTCGTCCTCGATGCCCAGCCGGAGCCCGGTGGACAGGTCTGGCGAGGCGAGGCGCGACAGGGCTCGAATCGCCTCGCGCGTCGCTGGCTCACCCGTTTCTCCGCGTCGGGCGCGCGCTTTCGTCCAGGTGCCCGGGTCATCGCCGCGCCCGAGCCGGGCGTGCTCCTGGTGGAAGAGGGCCCGTCCTCGTTCGCCGTGCGCTATGGCCGCGCGGTGCTCGCCACGGGGGCGCGTGAGCGCTTCCTGCCGTTCCCCGGATGGACGCTGCCGGGCGTGCTGGGCGTCAGCGGACTCCAGGTGCTCGTGAAGGACGGCCTCCCCATCCGGGGCAAGCGCGTGGTGCTCGCCGGCACGGGCCCGTTGTTGCTCGCCGCCGCCGCGACGATTCACTCCCACGGTGGAGAGGTCCTCTACATCGCCGAACAGGCCTCCGCCGCGAGCCACTGGGGCTTCGCGCTCCAACTCTGGCGGCAGCCGGCCAAGCTGCTCCAGGGCGCCTTGATGTCAGCGAAGCTCGTCAGCGTGCCCACGTCCACGGACGCCTGGGTCACCGCCGCTGAAGGCGAGCGCCGTCTGGAAGCCGTCCGTCTCTCCGTTCGCGGTCGCGAGGAGCACCTGCACTGCGACTACCTGGGCGCGGCCTACGGGCTCGTGCCCAACCTGGAAGTGGCGCGGCTGCTGGGCTGTGAGACCACGTCCGGCGCGGTGGTGGTCGACGACCGCTTGCAGACGCGCGTTCCCAAGGTCCACGCCGTGGGTGAGCTGCTCGGCATCGGTGGCGTGGACCAGGCGCTCGTCACCGGAGAGCTGGCGGGACTCGTCGCCGCCGAGCAACCCGTTCCCCTGGCGCTGGAGCGCTCCTGGCACCGCGTGCGGACCTTCGCCGCACAGCTCGCGAGGCACGATGCGCCGCGCGCGGAGCTGCTCCGACTGGCCACGCCGGACACGCTGCTGTGTCGCTGCGAGGATGTGCCCATGTCCGCGCTGGAGGGCTGTCAGAACCTGCGCGAGGCCCGGTTGTACGCACGCCTGGGCATGGGCGCCTGCCAGGGCCGCACCTGCGGCACCGCGGCGCAGACCCTCTTCGGTTGGACGGGCGAAGACGTGCGCCCGCCGTGTCTTCCCGCGCGCATCGGCAGCCTGCGCCTCCCCTCGGACGTTTCCTCTACCCCTACGAGAGAGTCATGAGCCTCTGGACTGGTGTCCTCCCCGCCATCACCACCCCCTTCAACACGGACCTGTCCGTCGACCACGGCACGGTGCGCTCGCACGTGCGCTGGCTGGTGTCGCAGGGCTGCACCGGCATCATCCCCTGCGGCTCCCTGGGCGAGGGCGCGACGCTGAGCCTGGAGGAGAAGGCCGCGGTGATGCGCACGGTGGTTGACGCGGTGAAGGTGCCCGTCATCCCGGGCATCGCCGCGCTGTCCACCTCGGAGGCCGTGCGGCTGGCTCGCGCCGCCGAGGAGGCGGGCTGCGCCGGCCTCATGGTGCTGCCCCCGTATGTCTATTCGAGCGACTGGCGCGAGATGAAGGCGCACATGTCCGCCGTGCTGCGCGCCACCAAGCTGCCGTGCCTGCTCTACAACAACCCCGTCGCCTACAAGACGGACTTCACCCCCGCGCACCTCGCGGAGCTGGCCGCCGAGCACGACAATGCGGTCGCCGTGAAGGAGTCCTCCACCGATGCCCGTCGCGTCACCGCCATTCGCGCCCTCCTGGGAGACCGGCTGGCCCTGGGCGTCGGCGTGGATGACTGCCTTGTCGAAGGCGTGGAGGCGGGCGCGCGCTTCTGGGTGGCCGGACTCGTCAACGCCTTCCCCGCCGAGTCCGTGCGGCTGTTGGAGCTGTCGCTCGCCGGAAAGAAGCAGGCCGCCTTCGAGCTGTACCGCTGGTTCCTGCCGCTGTTGCGCCTGGACACCGTCCCCAAGTTCGTCCAGCTCATCAAGCTGGTGCAGCAGGAGGTCGGCTGGGGCCACGAGCGGGTGCGTGGGCCTCGGCTGGAGCTGGCGGGTGCGGAGCGTGAGGAGTGCCTGCGCGTGCTGCGCGAGGCCCTGGCGAACCGTCCCGCCCTGTAGCGTGGTGTGAAGTCTCTCGTATCGAAGCTGGAGGGGCGCTGCGCCCCTCCCGGAGTGAGGTCGCCGTATGAGCTGGATGGGACTGTCGTTGATTGGCGCCGAACGCGGAGCGCCCGGTGGGCCGACGTTCACCGGCTGGAACCCCGCGGAGGGCGTGGCACTGGAGCCGCGCTTCCACGGCGCGCAGGCCCAGGAGGTGGAGCGCGCCTGCGTGCTCGCGGAGCAGGCCGCGCCCTCGCTCGCGGCCCTGTCCTCTCGCCAGCGCGCCGTGTTCCTGGAGCACATCGCGGAGGCGCTCCTCGCGGCGGAGGCGGACTTCCTCGCCGTGACGCCGAAGGAGACCGGCCTGCCCCCCGCGCGCATCCAGGGAGAGCTGGGCCGCGCGGCCGGACAGTTCCGCCAGTTCGCTCGACTGCTGGAAGAGGGGAGCTGGGTGGATGCGCGCATCGACCGCGCCCTGCCCGAGCGTCGCCCGTTGCCTCGTCCGGACCTGCGCTCGATGCTGCGCCCCGTGGGGCCCGTGGCTGTGTTCGGCGCGAGCAACTTCCCGCTCGCGTTCTCCGTCGCGGGAGGTGACACCGCGTCCGCGCTGGCCGCGGGGTGTCCCGTCGTCGCCAAGGCCCATCCCGCGCACCCCGCGACCTCCGAGCGCGCGGGCCTGGCCATCCGCGCCGCCGTGGCGGCGTGTGGACTGCACGAAGGCGTGTTCTCGCTCCTGTTCGACGCGGGCACGGAGGTGGGGGCCTCCCTGGTGCGTCACCCCGCCATCCGCGCCGTCGGCTTCACGGGCTCTCGCGGAGGAGGTCGCGCGTTGATGGCGCTGGCCGCCGCCCGGCCCGTGCCCATTCCCGTGTTCGCGGAGATGGGCTCCATCAACCCCATCTTCCTCCTGCCGGAAGCCCTGGCTGCCCGTCCGCAGGCGATGGCGGACGCGCTGGCCGCGTCCATCCTCCAGGGCGCGGGCCAGTTCTGCACCTCGCCCGGCTTGCTCGTGGCGGTGGAGGGACCGGGGTACGAGGCCTTCCGCGCGAGGCTCGCCGAGAAGCTGGGGGCCGCTCCCGCCGCGCCCATGTTGACGCCCACCATCGCCGAGCGCTTCCGCGAGGGAGTGAGCCGGCTCGCCGCCCGCTCCGACACGCGAACCCATGCACGCGGCGAGTCGAAGGCCGCGCTCGGGGCTCCCGCGCTCTTCGAGGCGGAGGCTCGGGTGGTGCTCGCCGAGGGTGACCTCACGGAAGAGGTGTTCGGAAGCTGCGCGGTGCTGACCGTGGCGCGTGACGCGGTCGAGCTGGTGCGCGTGGCCTCGCGACTGGAAGGCCAGCTCACCGCCACGGTGATGATGGACGCGGGAGACACGGAGCTGGCCTCCGAGCTGCTCCCCACGCTGGCGGACCGCGTGGGCCGCGTGCTGATGAACGGTGTCCCCACGGGTGTGGAGGTCTGCCCGGCGATGGTGCATGGCGGTCCCTTTCCGGCCAGCTCGGATGGGCGCTTCACCGCCGTGGGCACGGGGGCCATCCGCCGCTTCGTGCGCCCGGTCTGCTTCCAGGACGTGCCGGACGGGCTGCTCCCGCTGGAGCTTCGCGAGGCGAACCCGCTGGGCCTGTGGCGCACGGTGGACGGGGTGCTGAAGCGGGAGTGACTCCCAGGTGGCCCCGTCTCCACCCGGGAGCCACTCCCTTGCTTCACGGCGTCGTGTCGAAGCGGGACTCCAGCTTCACGTTCGCGAACGACGCGCGGCCCTTCACCATGGCGTAGTAGTAGCTGCCACCCACCGGCGAGGGGATGTCCACCACCTCGTCGTTGCCGGACAGGTAGGGCCGGAAGTCATACGCCGTCGTCGAAGGCCACGTGCTGGCGCGGACATAGAGGTCCGCGTTGCCCGTTCCACCGCTCATCTGGAAGCGCAGGTTGCGCGCACCGGCGGGCACCCAGAGGTAGAAGTACTGAAGGGCCTCGCCCCCGGACAGCGGACCCCGGTAGCAGTTGTTGCCGAGCATCCGGAGGTCCGCGCCCGTGCACGGTGTGCTGGTGCCTGGGCCAGGACCCGGGCCGGGATTCACGCAGGTGCTCGGGTCGGTTGCCGTCGCCACGCAGTCAATCCACTGGTGGAACTCCGTGTCGTACGCCGTGCCCAGGCTGTCGAGTGACGTGCGATACCCGGTGTAGTTCCCCGCGCGGAACTGCCCGACGAAGGTGTCCACCTGCGCCGAGTGGCGCTCGAACATGAAGCGCACCGCGAGGTAGCCCCAGTAGTACACGCGCTCGGTGCCGCTGTTGTAGTCGTTGCGCAGAAGCTGGCTGAGCTGGAAGCCCTTGCTGGTGCCCAGGTCCACCGCGTACGCGTTGTCATCCTTCTTGGACACGTACTCGGCCAGGCCCTCAATCCACCAGATGGTGGGCTGGCTGATGCTGGCGCCGAAGTCGCCCTTCAGGTTGAAGCGGCCGTCCAGGTAGTGGACGTACTCGTGGCGCAGGTTCCAGATTTCGAACGCGGGCCGCAGCCACTCCGCCTCGTAGGCGATGAAGCGCGCCTGGTTGCCGGACGCCGCCGGGTCTCCCTCCAGGTACATGCCGCCGTTGTTCGTGTCGATGCCGAACAGCGCGCCGGCATACGTCTGGTAGTCCAGGCTGCTGTCGAAGATGACCATCTCCAGCGACGTGTTGTTGTCGCTGGCCACGGGGAGGCGGCCCGTCTTCAGCTTGTCGTGGAAGTAGGACTCCTGCGTGGCCAACTGGCCGCAGCTCTGCGTGAGCTGCGTGGCCGTCATGTCCTGCGCGCGCATCTTCAGCGTGGCGCCGCAGTTGTGCGTCACGCGGAGCACCGCCTGCTCCAGCGCGCGGCGGAAGTCGCAGATGCCGTAGTAGGCGCAGTTGGCACCGTCGTAGTAGTCGGCCATCTCCGCCGCGCCCACCCAGACGCCCGCCGTGGGGCCCGTCATCGAGTGGCTGGTGATGAGCGTCCTCACCTTGGGGCGCGCCTTCGTCTGCAGCGCTCCCGGGTACTGGAGGAAGCGCGCCAGCTCTCGGGCCGCGTTGACGGTGAGGTACTGGTTGTCGGTACCCAGCAGGTGCTCGGTGCGCAGGCCAAAGGAGTCCAGCGCGTCGATGATGGACGAGTCCGCCTGCACGGCCGCCACGAAGTCGTCGTTGTAGTGGCCCCGGAACAGGCCCACGAAGACGTTGTTGGTGGCGCCGCGCATGTACCAGGAGGCCAGGGCGGTGTTGTTGAAGCGGTCCAGGAGGCCCTTGAAGGTGCCCAGGTGCCGCGCGTTCTCGCTGGAGCTGTCGATGAGCGTGACGAACTCCCCCAGCACCGCGCCGTGGTCGTCGTTGACGTCCCGGAAGTGGCTGTTGGCCACGAAGGCGGCCAGGGCCGGGCGGATGGCGTTGACCAGCGCCGTGCCGTAGGCGCCCACGACGTCCGGGGCGTAGTACTGCACGTAGTACCCCGCGCGCAGGAACAGGATGAGCTGGAGCGTCTGCCCGCTGTTGTTCCCCACGTAGGCCTGCGCGTTGGGGGTGAGCGCGTTGGCGATGGTGACCATCTTGCTCTCGATGAACACCTGCCGGGCGAGCGTGCCCGTGACGCTGAACAGCGTGTTGATGCACTCCGTCGTGGAGCCCTTCACCAGCGTCACGAGCGCGGTGCCCGTGGCCGAACCGAAGGCCGCGGTGTCACACGCGAGCAGCGCCCGCTTCGGCGCGGGAGGCGTGAGCGACTGGCGCAGTTGCTCCGGGGAGACGTCGGGCTGTCGCTCGTCGGGCTGGATGCGTTGGTGCGCGTGCTCCAGGCCGTGGACGCGCTGGGCGGGCTCGGCCGGCGGGGGACCTCCAGGGCGGGCGTCCGCTCCGGGTGCGAGTAGCGTGAGACAACAGATGGCGAGGACGATGTGACAGCGACACCAATCCGTGATTGGACCGCGCATGGCTTCGTGCTCCTCGGGGTGGGGGGCTTGATGCACGGTGTCGTCCGTTTCCGAGTGACACCGACGTAGGTTTCACGTGGTGTTCAAGGTATTCGTGAGCACGTCTGACGTTCTTGTGTCTTTCCCTTGTGGGGACGAATGGAAACCACCAAAGCGCGTGAAACCTTGGAGCACTGGCGGATGGGCTTCATGGGGCGGGTGGCCAATCCGCTGTTCGCGGAGGAGCTGTTCGACCGGGTGCCGGACATCGTCTTCTCGGTGAAGGACATCCGGGGGCGCTACGTGTGCATCAGCGAGGCGTGCGCGGAGCGCTGTGGCCTGAAGAGCAAGGCGGCGGCGGTGGGGCGCACGGCGCACGAGCTGTTTCCCCAGCACATGGCGGACCGCTATGTGCGACAGGACGAGAAGGTGTTCCGGACGGGCCGCGCGCTGGTGGACAACCTGGACCTGACGTTGTTCAACAACCGCGAGCCGGGCTGGTGTCTGACGAGCAAGGTGCCGCTGTTCGATGAGACGGGCGAGGTGATGGGGCTGGCGTGTCTGTCCAAGGACGTGCACGAGCCGGGGCGGGCGGGGCTGGTGGACGAGCGCTTCGCGGGGACCATCGACCACATCCAGGCGAACTATGGAGAGCGGCTGCGCATCGACTCGCTGGCGCGCCGGGCGGGCATGTCCGCGGCGCAGTTCGAGCGGCGGATGCGGCGCATCTTCCAGATGTCCGCCGGGCAGTTCATCATGAAGACGCGCATCGACGCGGCGGCGGCGCGGCTGGTGGAGGATGAGCAGCCCATCGCCGCCATCGCCCTCGCGGTGGGCTTCTGTGACCAGAGCGCGCTGTCGCGCCAGTTCAAGCAGGTGACGGGGTTGAGTCCCCGGCAGTACCGGCAGCTCGTCGTCGCCACGTCGGTGCCCGTGGCCTCCCGGCGGCGGCGGGTCCGCTGAAGGAGGGGCCCTCCCCAAATCCTCTCGGATGTGATGCGCTGGCGGGCACCGATGAAAGCCACCGCGTTGCCCGTGTCCACCGTCGCATTCCATGTCCTGGCGGTGGGGTTCTTCAGCGCCTGCGCGGTGTGGCTTGTCCAGGAGTCCCAGGCGATTGGCGGGCGCCGGGGGATGCTGGCCCTGGCGGTGGCGGTGGCCTCTGGTGGACAGGCCTTGCTGTCGCTCGTGGCGCTGGTGTCGCTCTTGCGAGCGCGCTCACTCGTCGTGCTGGGCTCGCGGGCGCGGGTGGGGACCTATCTGCAAGTGCTCGCGGGGATGGGGTTGCTGACGCTGCTGGGGGTGCACCTCGTGTACTCCGAGGCGCGGCCGGCCCTGGGGAGCTTCTGTCTGGGGTTGGCGGTGTGGCTGGGCGCCATCGGGTTGCACCTGGTGCCGGGGCTGTTCCTCTCGGGAGAGGGCTTCATCGACCCGCTGGGGCGGCGCACGCGCTTCTCGGAGTTGGAGTGGTTCTCGCTCCAGAAGGGTGACGGCGAGCCGCCTCGCACGGTGCTGCGGGCGGGGCGGGGTGAGTCGCTGCGTCTGGAGGCGAGGCTGGCGCACGACGCGGTGGACGGCGTGCGAGGACGGCTGCTGCAGGTGGGACTGTCGTCGCGCGTGCCTGGGCGCTGAGGCTCACTTCTTGGGCGGTGGGGCGGGGAACATGGCGGGCGTGGTCCGCTCCTTCCACGGGTCTCCGCCCACGCCGAAGTCGACGAGGTGGAAGGGATTCTCTCCGCCCATGCGCACCAGGCCCAGGCCGGGCACGGCGGCGGACCACTCGGCGGTGAGGCCTCCGAAGAAGGAGTACTCCGTGGCCTCGAGGACCTTGCCTGCGACGGTCGCTGTCGTCTTCTGGAGGAACTTCCCCTCTCGTCTGGAGCCGGTGTCGTTCTTGAACGGGTCGGGAATCTCGCGTGCCTTCTTGCCAGGAAGGGTCAAACGCATCTCGAGGATGTTGCGAGGGCCGAAGAGTCCCCCCACGACCAGCAACTCAATGGCCACGCGGCCGGCGGAGGGGACCTCCACCTCGAGCGTCATCCACCGCCCCGGCTTGTCGAGCTTGCGCGCTGGCGCTCCAACCTTGACCACGAATCGGGTGGGCCCCTCCGAGGAAAGGCTCTCATAGCGCGCCCAGCCGCCTTCCTTTTCCACGAGCGGCAGCCCTAGCAGTCCACCGACAAGTCCCTCTTGCGCGACCGCGGGCAATGCCACGAGCCCCAGCAGTACGGCGCCTACCCACCAGGATGCATTTCTTGTCATAGTCTTCCCCAATGCCCCGCTCCCGATTGGCTGTGAGCATTCTGTCATTGTGGCTTACCGGCTGCTCCGAGGCCGACTCCCGACGTGAGGCGGATGTTCCCATGAAGCCTCTCGCACAGGTTCCCGTGGCTTCGGATTCTTCGCCGCCGCGAGCAGCGCAGGCCGACGGCGATGACGCGGGCGTGGCGTCCCCGGACGCGGGGAGAGGCATCGACCCACGTCGGCTCGAGGATGCCCGGGCGCTGGTCCCCGCGCCCCTGCTCTATGGCCATTTCAAGCCTGGGGTTGGAGCCTGGGTGGAATATGAGCTGCGTACCAGCCAGGGGGCTTCCCGGGTCCGAATCGCGGTGGTCGGGGAGACGGTGAGGGATGACGGTCTGCCACTGTATCAAGTGGAGCTGGACCACCAGACCACACCACGGACCCTCGTCGTCGTCTGGGTGCAGGGGGGTGAGCGTCCATTCGTGGAGAAGCTCGCGGTGTCCGTGCCCCCTCATGCACCCATCTCCATGCCCGTGGACTTGTATGTGGACTCACCTGAGTTGAGAGGCACCTTGGAGGCAGAGCAGGACACCGAGCTTCGCAAGGGGCCCTTTGCCGGCAAGGCACGGCAGCGCAGCTTCCGCCTGGAGACAGGGCGTTCCGTGGTGGTGGTGAATGCACCCCAGGTCCCGCTCTTTGGCGTGGAGTCGCTTCGCGAGGCGGAGACCACCTGGCTGGCTCGGGGCGCGGGAACGGACGCGAAGCCCACGTTGGATGCCGTTCCCATTGCCATCCCCCGACTGCCGGGCCAGTGAGGCGGGCGGGGATTCAGCCGAGCGGATATCCGAGCACGACGTAGAAGCCGCACACGTACATCGTGAAGGCGGAGAAGATGTCGGGCGCGAAGGTCGAGATGCCGAACCCTCCAACGAAGAGCGCCATCATCAACAGGGAGATTTCCGTCAGCGCCTGTCCTCGTGAGCGAGGTCGGCGCAGCCAGCGATAGGTGGACGTCATCCAGCCATTCATGGTCGAGACTCCCGGGCGGAGGTGGTCCGTTCGAGGACCAGGGTGATGAGCGTTGTCGGCGCACCCTTCTTGCCGACGGGCGACAGGGAGAGCGAGAGGCGCTCGCCAGGCTTCTGGTAGTCGAGCAGCTCCACGCCATGCGCGGAGGGGGGCGTCTCCACGGAGGCATAGCCGAGTGCCTCCAACTTCTTTCGGTAGAAGCTCGCCACGACGTCCGGAGTGCCTTGGGCCACCTCGGTGACGGTGGTACTCGCCGCGGTGGTGTCCGGATTGCGCTCGTCGACTCGGAGCATCGTCTGGGCGCCTGGGGGGCGTGGCAGGAACTCCGGGGCCTGGGCCTGGAGGTGGATGCCCTCGGGAGCTTCGACGATGGAGGGGAAGACCTGGGTGCGAGGTTCGGGCCCCGGAACGCCGACGGTGGTGACGGCGACGAGCGCACCGCGTTTCGCATCGTAGTAGCTGATGGCTCCGCCCCCTTCGCCGTCCGACTTGGTGTCGATGCGGTGGCCCCGTTTGCGGAACTCACGGGCATAGAACTCGAGCACGTCGCCCGCGGAGTCAGGCGTCTCGAAGTAGGCCATCTCCAGGGGATTCCCGTTGGCCTCCATCCGCCCCATGGGAATGGCCTTGGCGCGCGGGTACGGGGGAAAGAGGCCCTCGAACCGCGACGTCATGGGCTTGGGGTGAGCGGGCGCGGTGATGAGGGGCCTGGGAGCTGGCGTGGAGGGTGGGGCTTCGGGTGGTGCCTCGGGGGGCTCGCGGAGGGTGGCCGCCGTGGCCACCAGCAGCAAGACGCCCCCAAGCCCGATGATGCGGGTCAGCGTTCCGGTCCTGTCCGACAGCTTCCGCCTCATGGAGTGCTCCTCCAGAGGTGGTGGGCTCGCATGCGGGCGACTACTCGCACGCGTCATCCCCATAGGTGTGGTAGCCCTCGCCCGCTCTGGCGGACTGGGAGTACTCGGACTCCGGTGCCTCGGACTTCGTCGCGCCTTGGAAGAACTTGCCTCGGCTGTTGTAGGACCGCATCGGCCAGTTGTCCTCGTATGAGCCGGTGCTGTCGAGCCCGCGCTTCTGCTGAATCTTCTCCGGCTCGCAGTTGCCGAAGCAGGCCTGAGTGTCGCTCGTCCAATAAGCGGCTTGCAGGACATCACCCGGGACGGTGCGCGTGGGCCTGGAGGGAGAACCCCCGCGCTGCCGGGGAATCGGCGTCGGGTAATACCCATTCGAGTAGCGGCCCTTGACCGGGAGGATGAGCACCGAGTCCTTGATGTAGTCGGACATCAAGGGAAAATCCAAACCCAGCACCGAGAGCACCTTGCCAATGGCATCCAGCGCGCCGTTCTCTGAGGCGAGGCCCGCGTAGACGATGCGCTTCACCCGGTCGTGGGTGATTTGTTGGACGCGGGCATAGGTGTTGGAGGGATGGTCTCCAGGTCCCCAGGCCCGCCACGTGTCATGGACCATGTAGAAGGTCTCCGTGAAGTGGAGGTCCATGTTTTCGTTGTCCAGGCTGGGTATGAAGAAGGCGATTTGTCGGGGGATGATTCCATTCTTGATGTGGATGTTCACTTCGGCCTGGACGGCGCCCCGGCTGGGGTCGAGCCCCATGGATTTGGCGACGCGTCCCGCCGTGGAGCCCAGTGCGCCCAGGACCTTCCCGACAATTTGCATGGCGCCACCGAGGCCTCCGCGCTCCTCTATCGACTCGTCGGTGAGAGGGGCCTCGGCGTCATGGACTTGAACCTCGACGGTGAGAGGATTCCGGTGGCCCAGGCCGGCGGGCAGGTCTCCTGTCTTGGTGGAGCCATCGAGGTCCTGGTAGCGCACCTGCGCCTCGGAGGCGATGCGATTCACGTCGGTGCGCACGGTGCGCTCGAAGGCGACATAACGCGCCATCTCCGCGGCCTTGAGGCGGACGTGTTGAAGCTCCCAGAAGTAGTTCGCCCAGAGCATCATGCCGACCAGGACGGGGGCGAGGATGGCGAACTCCGTGGTCGCCGCTCCCCGTCGGGCCCTGTTCCCACGCCATGCGGAGCGTGCGCTGCCCGTTCGCTGTGTCATGACACCTCTGTCAGTAGTTGAGCGCGTCATCGAACTCTCGCCGGACGGTGCGCCATTCGGGAATCAGGCCTTCCATGGCGGTCTCCTCCCAGTGGGTCTTCACGGGGGCGAGGCGCGCGGTCCAAAGCGGGTTGAAGAAGTTGGGCTCCTCCTTCCAGTCACCCGGGCGGTGGTAGATGGCGCGGCCCACGGCGAGGGCCATCATCCCTCCGGTCTTCTGGCGGAACGCCTGGGCATTCTTGTTCTGCACACCGCCCACCATGCCCCAGGTGATGTCGAGGTAGCCGCCGATGATGGCTTCGTTGTCGTCGTCTCGATCGCCGGAGGCGGACTCCACCATGAAGCCGCTGTTCACGCCGTCCAGGCGCAGGTTCTTCAGGTGGAAGGGCTCCATCTCTTCACCCGTTCCACCTCCCTTGGACGTCATGTTCTTGGACAGGATGCTGAGGTTGCAGGGGTAGCTGAAGTGGTACTGCCAGGGCTTCTTGAAGCTGGTGTCCGAGGTCAGGAAGGGAGTGATTCCCATCCAGTCGTGGTGGTCCCCTGTCTTGCGGGTGCCGTACTCCTGGTGGAAGCCTCCCTCGGCGTCCGCGGCGGCGCGGAACCTGGCGGTCAGGATGTCCTTCCAGCGGCCAAAGAGGCAGGGGCCGCGCAAGCGGATGGTGATGTCATCGGCCGCGAAGAGCTGGTCCTTGCGATTGTCCTCGAAGTTCTCGTCGAAGCTCTTGATTTGACTGTCCGCGGTCTTGTTGAGCTGGAACTCCACGGCGGCGAGGCAGATGTTGATCTTCCACCGTCGCCCGATGACGGGAACGTCCTTGCCCACGGCCGTCCACTCACGGCGCACGGAGTTGGCGAGGTTGCCCATGAGCAGCCGGTACTTGGCCATGTTCGGGTCGGACAGGTCGTTGTCGTTGAGCAGCTTGGCGCGCTTGGTGAGGCCCGTGGGGTCGGTGAGGCTGAAGCCTCCGGCGCTGCTGTGGGGGCCGTCATCGACCGCGTGGAGGAAGTTCTTCAGGTTGGAGAGGTTGACGTTGTACTGGCCCATGACGGAGCCGAGTCCAGACCCCGCTGACATGCCAGCGGCGGGTCTGGCCTTGGGGTCGGTCTTCCCGACGACTCCGTCGCTGGAGGTGAGCAGGAGGTCCTTCAGGGTCCCCAGCATCATGGCTTCCTGCGCGAGCCAGAGCGCCACGTTGAGGGCGGAGAGCAGGGGGATGAGGACCTTCGCCACCATCTCCACCGCCTCTCTCCAGAGCTCCAGGGCTTGTTTGATGGCCGCGAAGATGGCGCTGACCGGAGGGATGTACTGCGCATATCCAGCAAGCGTGCCGATGGTCTTGTCCAGGTACACGGCATGGCTCACGTACGACATGAAGGTGAGCATGGCCGAGTAGTGAACGATCATGGCCCGGTTGGTATAGGCCAGGAAGTTGTAGGCCCGGGCTTCCTTCACCGCGATGGAGTAGGCCTGCGCGTCCGCGGCGTCCTGGAGCTTTATCTTCTCGTAGACGCCGTGGCCGATGCTCACGGAGGCCATGATGCTGACGGCCAGCACGAGCATGACGACGGCACCGATGACCAGGGCTTGTCCTCGTTCGTCCCTGCGCATTCTTCTGAGGAGAGAGAACATGGTCATCCCTTGGTGGCGCACGCGTTCGGACCGTGCTCGTCATTGTTGAAGAGGTTGGACTGCATGCGCATGGACCAGGTGGCGACCAGGGGCATCACGTACTTGCGTTGGTTTCCGCTGAGCTGGGCCAGGATGGCGAGGTCCCTGTGGTACTCGCCTCCACCCTGGCCCCGGTTCTGGAGATAGGTGGTGGCCGACTGTCCCCTGATTCGCTGGGTCTCGAACTGGAGGCCCTTGAGCTCGTCCAGGAGCTCGCGTCCCAGATAGAAGCTGTGGATCTGCCAGTTCGCGAAAGGGACTCGCAGCTCGTAAAAGTAGGTGAGCCGGATGGTGAGCAGGTTCGCTTCGATGACGCGGTCATCCCGGACGTCGTCGTAGTCGATCTCCAGCGTGTCCAGGTGCGAGCCGTAGGTGCCGAAGAGTTCCTGGAGTTCTCCGCCCTTCGGATTGAGGACGTCGATCTTCAGCAGCGGGAGCGATGCGGCGCTGTAGAACAGAGGGTTGCTACTTAGCCGTCTTGTGTAGGCATTGTGGAATTTCATGGCCCGGTCCAGCGTGTCGATGCGGCTGGCCATTCCGCCTGGGCCGTTCAGCGGTGGCAGGGTGGGCAGCAGGGCGGCGAGCGCCGCTCGCTCCATCACGTTGCAACCCCCGTGATTGACGATGCCAGCCCGCACCGCGCGATAGGCGCCGTACTCCGTCATCAGTCTGGCGTTGTGCAACATGCCGAGCTGGATGATGCCCAGCACCATGAACACCAGCATCGGCACGATGATGGCCGTCTCCACGGCGGCTTGTCCGGACTGTCCGGACGCGACTCCACGTCTGTCAATCGAGCGCATGGCCCTCCCCGGGCACGACTTCACTGCACCCCCGGCCCTCCCCACCCGCTGAACCCAGACTCTATGGAAGAACGCGCTACAATGGAAACGTATGGCTCCATTTGAAGTCGCGGCGATTTTCAAAGCCTGTCAATTTGTGGCTTTTGTGACGCTGTTGCGGGGATGTCAGGAATGACCAGGACTGAAGATGTCAGGGTTTCCCGGCGGGTAGGCAGGACACCCCCCGGTCCGGTGGGTCTTCCGGGAGCATCGGTCCCCGCCTCCGGTCAACTGTCCGATGGTGGAAACCACGCGGTGCCGAAAGGGTGGCGCGGGTGCGGGCTGTTAAGGTGATGTGCGTTCCATGTTCCCGTCACATCCCCGCCTGGAGCAGGCGGACAAGGCGCCTGAGCCGCAGGAGGATCTGTTCCAGGGGGCGCTCTCCCGGCAGGTCCTGGAGAGCCTGCCCCGGCTCGTCTGGATGACCCGCTCCGACGGGCACCACGTCTTCTTCAACCGCCGCTGGTACGCCTACACCGGTCTGACGCCCGAGCAGTCGCTCGGCGACGGCTGGCGGCAGGTGTTCCATCCGGACGACCTGGAAGAGGCAGGCAAGCGCTGGGCCCACTCCCTGCGCACCGGCGAGCCCTATGAGGTCGAGTTCCGCTGCCGTCGTCATGACGGGGCGTGGCACTGGATGCTCGGCCGCGCCAGCCCCCTGCGGGACTCCGAAGGCCACATCCTCCGGTGGCTCGGCACGACCACGGATATCGAAGACCCGAAGCGCGCCTCGGAGTCCATGCGCTTCCTCGCCGAGGCCGGCGCGCTCCTGTCCTCCTCCGCGTTGGATTTGGAAGGCACGCTGGCGTCCCTGGCGCGACTCGTGGTCCCCCGCATGGCGGACTGGTGCGCCGTGGAGCTGGTGGAGGAGGACGGACGCTCGCGCCAGGTGGCGGTGGCCCACGTGGACCCCAGCCGGGTGCGGCTGGCCGAGGACGTCCGCGAGCGCTACCCGCCGCGCGAGGATGACCCGAGAGGCGTGCTGTCCGTCATCCGCACCGGCACGCCCGTGCTGTTGGAGGCCATCTCCGACGAAGGGCTGGCCGCCGGCGCCCGGAGCCCCGAGCACCTGGGCTTCCTGCGGGAGCTGGGGCTGCGCTCGGCGGTGATTGTCCCGCTGCGGGCTCGCGGGCGGGTCCTCGGCGCCCTCACGCTGGTGACGGCGGAGTCCGGCCGGCGCTTCGGCCCGGAGGACCTGGTGCTGGGCGAGCAGCTCGCCTCGCGCGCCGCGCTGTCGGTGGACACCGCGCGCCTGCACCGCGAGACGGAGGAGTCGCTGCGCCGCAGCCAGGAGGAGCGCCGCACCGCGGAGACGCTGCTGCGCATCAGCGCCTCGCTGTCCTCGGAGCTGGACCCGGGCGTGCTCGTCCAGCGCATCACCGACGAGACGGTGGCCCTCACCGGCGCGGGCTTCGGCGCCTTCTTCGAGAACCGCGTGGACGAGCGCGGCGAGTCGTACCTGCTCTACACGCTGTCCGGCGCGCCCCGGCGGGCCTTCGCCCACCTGCCGATGCCGCGCAACACCGCCATCTTCGGCCCGACGTTCCGGGGCGAAGGCACGCGCCTCTATGACGACGTGACGCGCCACCCGGACTACGGCAAGAGCGAGCCCTTCCACGGCATGCCCCCCGGTCACCTGCCGGTGCGCAGCTACCTCGCCGTGTCCGTGAAGGGCCGCTCCGGCGAAATCCTCGGCGGGCTGTTCTTCGGACACGAGGAGCCGGGGCGCTTTCGCGAAGAGCACGCGCGACTGGTGGAGGCCGTGGCCTCGCAGGCCGCCGTGGCCCTGGACAACGCGCGCCTGTTCAGCGACGCGCGGCGGGCCGAGGAGCGCTTCCGCTCGCTCGTCACCGCCACCGCCCAGGCGGTGTGGGTGACGCGCCCGGATGGTCTCATCGAGGAGGACAGCCCCTCCTGGCGCGACTACACCGGACAGACGTACGAACAGTGGCGGGGCTGGGGATGGCTGGACGCCCTCCACCCGGAGGACCGCGAGGCGGCCGCCCGCGCGTGGCGGGCGGCGGTGAAGGACGTGCGCGCCTATGAAGTGGAGTACCGCCTGCGCCGTCCGGACGGCACGTACTCGCCCACGATGGTCCGGGCGGTGCCCGTGCTCAACGCCGACGGCGCCGTGCGCGAGTGGGTGGGCACCAACACGGACATGACCGCCCAGCGCCGCGTGGAGGAGGGCCTGCGACGGTTGGACCGGGAGCAGGGTGCTCGCCGCCTGGAGGCCCTGCGCGCGGAGGTGAGCGGCGCGCTCGCGCGAGAGGGCACCGTCAGCGAAATCCTCCAGGCCTGCACGGAGGCGCTGGCCCGCCACCTGGACGCGCTGGTGGCGCGACTGTGGTTGTACTCGCGCGCCGCGGCGATGCTGGAGCTGGCGGGCAACGCGGGCCCCGCCGCCCCGCCGCCCGACCGCTGGGGCCGGGTGTCCCTGCACGGTCAGAGCCTGGTGGCGGAGGTGGCCCGCAGGCGCGAACAGATATGGGTGGACCAGATGGAGCAGGATGCCCGCGTCCTGGACCGGAACTGGGTGCGGGAGACCGGGGTGCGCTCGTTCGCCGGAATCCCGTTGCTGGTGCGAGGCCAGCTCGTGGGTGTCATGGGGCTCTACAGTCGCAACGTGCTGGGTGAGGACGCGATGGCGGTGCTGGCCACGGTGGCGGACGCGCTCGCGCAGGGCCTGGAGCGCCGCCGGGCGGAGGAGTCGCTCCGGCTGCGCGCGCGGGAGCTGGCGCGCTCCAACGAGGAGCTCCAGCAGTTCGCCTACGTGGCCTCGCATGACCTGCAGGAGCCGCTGCGCATGGTGGCCAGCTACACGCAGCTGCTCGCCCGGCGCTACCAGGGCAAACTGGACGCGGACGCCGACACCTTCATCCACTACGCGGTGGACGGCGTCACCCGCATGCAGCAGCTCATCCAGGACCTGCTCGCCTACTCGCGCGTGGGGACGCAGGGCCGCGAGCCCAGGCCCGTGGACGCCAACCGCGCGCTGGAGCGGGCGAAGGACAATCTCCGGGTGGCCCTGGAGGAGTCCGGCGCCGACTTCCGCGCGGGGCCGCTGCCGACGGTGCTCGCGGACGAGACGCAGCTGGCGCAGCTGTTCCAGAACCTCATCGGCAACGCGCTCAAGTTCCACGGCGACTCGCCGCCGCGCGTGGAGGTGACGGCGGAGGCGCGGGGCGCGGAGGTCCGCTTCTCGGTGCGGGACTGGGGCATTGGCATCGACGCGCAGGACTTCGAGCGCATCTTCGTCATCTTCCAGCGCCTGCACGGCAAGGAGGCGTTCCCGGGGACGGGAATCGGACTGGCCATCTGCAAGAAAATCGTCGAGCGCCTGGGCGGGCGCATCGGCGTCGAGTCCCGGCCCGGGGAGGGGAGCACCTTCTGGTTCACCCTGCCCTGGCCGCCGGCCGGAGCCGCGGTGTCCGAGGCGTCTTCATGAGTGAGATTGGCACGAACGAGCGCCCCCTTCGCCTGCTGCTGGTGGAGGACAACCCCGGCGACGCGCGGCTGCTCCAGGAGGAGCTGCGCGAAGTCAGCACCACGCACTTCGAGGTGCTCCACGTCGAGCGCCTGGCGGACGCGGTGCGCGTGGTGAGCGGCGACACCCAGGTGGACGCGGTGCTGTTGGACCTGTCGCTGCCGGACGGACACGGGCTGGGCAACATCCCGCCCCTGCTCCAGGCCGCGCCGTCCGTGCCCCTGGTCGTGCTCACCGGCACGGACGACGAGCGACTGGCCGTGCGCGCGGTGCACGAGGGCGCGCAGGACTACCTGGTGAAGGGCCAGGTGTCGGGCCCGCTGCTGGTGCGCGCGCTGCGGTATGCGATTGAGCGCAAGCGGGTGGAGGAGGGCCTCAAGCGCGAGGAGGCCGCGCGCCGCACGGCCGTGTTCCGCGAGCAGTTCCTGGGCATCCTCGGCCATGACTTGCGCAACCCGCTCCAGGCCATCTCCGGCAACGCGTCCCTGCTGTTGCGCCACGGCGGCCTGAGCGAGCCCCAGCGCAAGGCCATCAACCGCATCTCCATCTCCGCGGACCGCATGGCGAGGATGATCAACGACCTGCTGGACTTCACCCGCACGCGCCTGGGCGCGGGCTACGTGCTGGAGCGCGCGCGGATGAACCTGCACGAGGTGCTGCGCCAGGTGGTGGAGGAGCTGGAGGTGGCGCACCCCCGGCGCCAGTTCGAGCTGAGCCTCATGGGCAACGGCTGGGGCGACTGGGACGCGGACCGCATCGCCCAGGCGGCGTCGAACCTGGTGGGCAACGCCGTGCAGTACTCGCCCGAGGACACCTCCGTGCGGGTGACGGTGGCGGACACCGAGGGCGGCGTGCGCGTGGAGGTCCACAACTGGGGCCTGCCCATCCCCACCGAGCGGCTGGCCTCCATCTTCGACCCCTTCGTGCGCGCCCAGGACATGCGCAGCGCCCAGCGCAACGGCCTGGGCCTGGGCCTCTACATCACCCACGAAATCGTGCGCGCCCATGGCGGCCTGCTGGGCGTCTCCTCTTCCTCGGAGGAGGGCACCTGCTTCTGGCTCAGCCTGCCGCGCCAGTACGTGGCCGCGAGCGGCTGAGCGTCACGGCGAGCCGCCTGCCTGCCCCCATCGGAAGCAGGCGAGCGAGGACGGGAGGACGCGGCGCACGTCGCGGCGCGGAGCGGGAAGACACACCCTTGAGGGGTGCACTTCATCTGGCCGTCGCCGCCTGGCGGCCCCTTCCAGGAGGTCCGGCGATGCTCATGCTCGGTGCAGCCCTCTTCGGTACGCTCATCTTCTTGGTGGCCCTCTTCGTCGTCATCCTGTTCGGCGCCGCCGGCAACAAGTGGGAGAAGGACATCCGCGCGGTGACGGACGACCAGCGCGCCAGGGGGCTGCTCGACGCCGGCACCCTGAAGGACCCCGACATGACGCGGGGACCTCACGTCCACGCGCATGCCTGAGTCAGGAGACGGACGTCAGCGGAGCCGCGGGCTGTAGTAGCGACGCAGCCAGCGGCTCAGCCCGTCCAGGCCCGGGAAGAGCACGCGCTCGGTGACGTTGGCCTGGTCCAGCTTGTCGCGCACCTCCCACTTGAGGGCCGCGGGGATGATGAGCTTGCGCACCCCCTGCTTCTGCTTCTCGAGGAAGGTGTCCAGGCGCAGGTCCGGCCCGTTCATCACCGAGAAGAGCGCGAACTGGTTGACGATGCGCGCGTCCAGGGAGGGCGGCTCGAAGAAGAGCACGAAGGGGTGCCGGGCCAGCGTGTCCAGGTCCGCCATGGAGCTGGCCGCCGCCGCCAGCATGTCGCCGGTGAAGACGTCCGCGCCCTCCTTGCGAAGCTGCGCCTTGAGCGCGCGGGGCAAGAGGCGGTTGGTCTCCCGGTAGTCCACGCACCACACCACGCCGTCCGCGCATGCCAGCTCGCTGTCCTCGGTGAGGAAGTGCAGCGCCACGTAGGGGCTGAAGGTCCAGTCGAGCATCCGCGTGGGCAGGCCGTGGTGCTGGGCCAGGGCCAGCCAGTCCCAGACGGAGTCCAGGGGCTCGCGGGGCGTGCCGCGCGCGTACTTGCGGAAGGCGCGCAGCAAGTCCCGCTCCTGGCGCACGAACATGCCCTGGCGGTTGAGCGCGGTGGACAGGTCATGCTCGACGTGGGGCATGCCCCGGAAGACGAAGTTGGAGCGGTGACGCCCCAGCGCCTCATTCCAGGAGTCGGCGAACAGCGAGTCCTGGAGTTCCAGCCAGGTGGTGACGCGGTGCTCTTGCATGGCGAGGACGGGCGGGCCTGCCTGCCAGGCCCGCTGCCTCCGGAAGATGGGACGTGCGTCGCGCGCGCGGAAGCGGCGTCAGGCCACGCGTTGGTCGCGGGGCGCCACGGTGGCCGGAGGCTGGCCCGGCTGGGTGAGGCTGTGCAGGATTCGCGACAGCTCGCCCGGGGCGAAGGGCTTGCGCAACAGGCACACCGCGCCCTCGAAGGCGGGCAGCTCCAAATCCAGCCCCGTCGTCAGGACGATGGGCAGCTCCACCAGCGAGCGCTGCGCGTGCAGCATCCGGATGAGGCCCTGGCCCTCGATGTCGGGCAGCAGCCAGTCCAGCACCAGCACGTCCACGCGAGGCTCGGAGAAGAAGGCCCTCAGCGCGGTGAAGCCATTCTCACAGGCGACGACCCGGTAGCCCTCCTGCTCCATGGCCTCGGTCATCGCCTCTCTGAGGAGGCCATCATCCTCGGCCAGGACGACCACGGGGCGGTAAGGCATGCGGAAGGCTCGCGAAGACCGGAGAAGAAGGGCTGAAGCGGCACGCGGGTCCGGACTCCCACCACCACCGTGGGGCAGAACCCCGGAGGGCCCGCGCCTCGTCCCGCCCTCCACCGATGGGTGGAGGGCCGGCACGTCGCCTGCCCTTCACGCGGGGTCAGGGTCTGCCCGAGTCCGCGGGCTGGTTGAAGGCGTACTGGTCCGCGCCCGGGGCGGCGTCCTGCTGGAACATGGGGCACTTGGCGCAGGTGAAGCTGTCCCAGTCCTGGCGCACCGCCACGTCGATGCAGCCGCCGTAGAAGCGGCAGTGCACGTTGCGGTGGTCCTCGACGGAAAAGGACTCCGCTCGCATGGGCAGGCGGAACTCTGTGGGACGCGGTTGTGGACAGGACATGTTGACTCTCTTGCCCCCCTCGTGGGTGCGTTGAATCGTCTACCGGCTGTTGCGACGCGTCATTCCCGAGGAAGACCCGCCGAGGCCCGCGCGATTCACGGCGAACCTCATAAAGGCCAGCAGCAGGGGTTGCCATTCGCGCCGGCCGGCCGCTCGTGGGGCGTGGGGCCGGGCCTAGAGCCGCGCTCGCCTGGCCCGTTGCTGGGAGGCGAGGGTGCGACGTCGGAGATGGAACACTTCACCCGGTGCCTCCTTTCCCCGAAGATGCGAGGCGTGTCCTCTCCCCCCCGTCCCCTTCGTCCGGCTCCTGGCGCATCTCGAGGCGTGCTCGGCGCCCTGGCCCTGGCCTCGCTGCTCGTCCTGACGGCCTGCTCGGCGTTCTCCCGCGCCGTGAAGGAGGGCGACTCCGCCAGCCAGCAGCAGAAGTGGGCGGAAGCGGAGGCGGCCTACCTGCGCGCGCTCGCCGCGGACCCGGAGGCGTCCGAAATCACCGTGAAGCTGCGCGAGGTGCGCAAGGCCTGGAGCCAGGTGGTGCTGGAGGAGGCCCGGGGGGTGCGCGACGCCGGGGACTTGGACGGCGCCATGAAGCGGCTGGTGCGCGCGCTGGAGCTGGACGCGGAGAACACGGTGGCCCGGGATTTGTTGAACACGACGCTGGATGAGCGCGTGGCCGTGGCGCTGGTGGCGCTCAAGGCGGACAAGCTCCAGGAGGCGCGCGTGGAGCTGGACGCGGTGCTGTCGGTGGCGCCGGACCACGCGGGCGCGAAGAAGGCGGTGGACCAGGTGCAGGTGGCGTGGGCCAAGCGCTGGTTCACCACCGGGGACGGGCTGGAGAAGGCGGGCAAGCTGGGCAACGCGCTGGTGGCCTATGTGCGCGCGGACCAGGAGCGCGTGGGCGCGACGGCGGCCCGCGAGCGCGCGGAGGCGGTGCGGCAGAAGCTGCGCGACGAGGTGGCCTTCCTCGTGGTGGCGACGCCCGTGGAGGACCGCGCCGGCGCGCCAGACGTGGCGCAGCGGCTGGCGGCCGGGAGGCTGGCGGCCATGCTCCCCACCCAGCTCCCCCTGCGCGTGGTGACGGAGGCCCCCGAGGGCCGCGAGGGCGTGAAGCTGGACTTGTCGCTGGAGCGGGTGCTGCCGCTGAAGGCGGTGGAGGACTCGCAGCGCTCGCACCGCTACCTCGCCGGGAAGACGTCCGTGCCCAACCCGCGCCGCGCCGGCTTCGAGACGAAGCTCCTGCAGGCCGAGCGCTCCCAGGAGGAGGTGGACCGCAAGCAGGCCGCCGCCCTGCGCGAGTACCTGCGCATGCAGACGGAGATGAACCTGCTGCGCGCGGGCGCCGAGCGCTGCCGTGAGCGCGAGCGCCGCGAGTGTCTGGAGGCGCTGCAGGAGTGCGGCGAGGCCGCGCGTGAGGCGGAGAAGCCCGGCACGCTGCCCGGCGAGTGCAGCCCCGCGCGCTGCGCCAGCGGCCTGTGCTCGAAGGAAGAGCAGCTGCTGGCGCAGATGGTGGTGGCGGTGAAGGACCGGGAGACGAAGCTGGAGGCGGCCCTGGAGAAGTCGGAGGCGCAGCGAATCGAGGTGCAGCGCCACCGCGACACGACTTTCAGGGAGCCCGTCACCGTGGAGGAGAACATGTTCTCCGACTTCGTCTACGACGTGCAGATGCACCGCCTCACCGTGACGGCCTCCGTCACCGCGGTGATGCGCGACTTGCTCAAGGACCAGGTCCCCGCGCCCCACACCGACGACTTCGCGGTGATGCACGAGGACATGTCGCACAAGGGCTACGACAGGTACGGCGTGCTGGCGGACCCGGTGCAACTGCGCAACGAGCTGGAGCTGCGCGTGGAGGTGGGGGACAAGGCCGTGTCTGATTTGGCCCGCAGGGTGAAGGAGCGCTTCGACGCGTACCGCGGCAAGCGCGTGGAGGACGCCCGCCGGGGCATGGTGCGCCCCGGCGCCGAGGACGTGGTGGAGACCGCCGTGCGCGCCCTGCTGCTCACCGCCGACGCGCCCCCGCCCGACGTCCTCCAGCCCCTGGCTCGTGCCCGGGGCCTCACCCGCCCCGAGACGCTCCTGGGTTTGTAGTCCGACCTGACCCGGGACAGTTTACAACGGGAGTGTCCTTTTATTGGACACTCCCGTTTTTGCGTTCCAACCCTTTGGAATCAAAGGGGTTTTGTTACGGATTGTTACGAGATTTTACAGCCGGAGCGTGAAACGTGGAGTCTTCGGGCTCCGTGAATCCCCGGCGTTTCCGTAAAAGCATGAGGGAAATCCACTAGTTGGGGGCTGGCATGGCGGCTGCTTCGTCGCCGGTCCCGAGCTGTCGGAGCTCTGGCAGTACCCCCTCTCGAAAAGGAAGTTCATGTCCAAGTCCAAGTTGATCGGTGCCCTCACGGGCCTGGCGCTGCTGGCGGGTTGTGGTGGCGGCGAAGGTTCCACCCCTGCCCCCGAGGCCGTTGGCCAGGGGATGTCGTGGGAGCAGTTCCTCTCGGTGGTCTACCAGGAGCCGGACACCGGCATCTTCATCGCTGATGGCGACACGACGTTCGCCAACGAGAAGCTGCTGCGCGAGTTCTACGAGAACAACGTCCGGAACGGGCAGCTCATCGTCCACACGGCCGGCGGCGTGGATGCCGCGTGGAACGCGACGCAGAAGAAGAACATCACGTACTGCGTGAGCACGACGTTCGGCACCAACTACAACGCGGCCGTGCAGGCGATGGCGAACGCGGCGGCGGCGTGGGAGGCGGTGGCCAACATCGACTTCGTCTACGTCAGCGCGCAGGACGCCAGCTGCACCGCGAGCAACCAGAACGTGGTGTTCGACGTGCGTCCGGTGAACTCGGGTGGCCAGTACCTGGCGCGCGCGTTCTTCCCGAACGACACCCGCGCCAACCGCAACGTGCTCATCGACAACACGGGCTTCGGCAACACCTCGCCCTGGACGCTGACGGGCATCATCCGTCACGAGCTGGGCCACACGCTCGGCTTCCGCCACGAGCACACCCGTCCCCAGGCCGGCACGTGCTTCGAGGACAACAACTGGCGCCAGCTGACGGCGTATGACTCCAAGTCGGTCATGCACTACCCGCAGTGCAACGGGACGCAGACGGGCGACCTGGTCATCACCGCGCTGGACGCGCAGGGCGCCGTGGCGCTCTACGGCGCGCCGGGTGGTACGGACCCCGAGCCGCCGGGCCCGGGCACTGGCACCCCGACGACGGAGACGCGCACGGGCAACGTGGCGACGGGCTCCAACACCAGCTACGGCCCCTTCAACGTGGTGGCCGGCACCAGCTTCAGCGTGGCGATGACGGGCACGGGCGACCCGGACCTGTACGTGCGCTTTGGCGCGGTCCCCACCACGACGACGTATGACTGCCGCCCCTACCTGAGCGGCGCCTCCGAGTCCTGCAACGTGACGGTGCCCGCCGGCACGACGACGGCGTACATCATGGTGCGCGGCTACGCGGCCGGTACCTTCAACCTGACCATCAACTACACCAAGCCCGGCACGGGCGGCACCGGCACGCCGACCACGGACAGCAAGACGGGCAGCGTCGCGGCGAGCACCAACGTGAACTTCCCCGCGTACAACGTGGTGGCTGGCACCACGTTCCGCGTGGCGATGACGGGCACGGGCGATCCGGACCTGTACGTCCGCTTCGGCGCGGCGCCCACCACCACCACGTACACCTGCCGTCCGTACCAGACGGGCGCCACGGAGACGTGTGACCTGACGGTGCCCGCCGGCACGACGACGGCGTACGTCATGGTGCGCGGCTACTCGGCGGCCACGTACAACCTGGCCATCAACTACACCAAGCCGTAGTCGCTTCAGGCTTCCGGTGTGGAACGCGGGCGGTCTCCTTCACGGGAGGCCGCCCGTTGTTTTTGGAGGCACGGCGCCTTCAGTCGACCAGGGGGCTCAGGTCCGTGCGCACCGCGCGCTCCGAGTCCAGTCTGCGGCGGCGGGCCCCGGCGATGGAGAGCTGCCAGACGGCGCAGCCGAGCCCCAGCACGAGACAGCCGAGCCACAAGGCCGACGTGCCGAAGCGGCCGAGCACCCAGCCGCCGAGCGCGGGTGCGGCGCTGGAGGCCAGGCCCCAGAGCATGTGGTAGGCGCCCTGGTAGCTGCCGCGCAGTCCGGACGGCGCCAGGTCCGCGACGACGGAGGGCGCGACGGGGGCCTGGGCCATCTCGCCCAGCGTCCAGATGGCCACGGCCAGGGCCGCGAGCGCGACGGGGCCCGTCAGCGCGTGCAGGCCGAAGCCGACGCCGGTGAGGACCGCGGCCAGGGCGAGCGCCTGGGCGCGGCGCAGGCGGCGCAGCACCGGGTGGGTGAAGGGCTGGAGCGCGACGATGAGCAGCCCGTTGACGGACAGCACCGCGCCGAACTGCGCCTCCGTCAGTCCGCGCGCGCCCAGGGCCAGCGGGAGCGACACCTGGCTCTGGTAGAAGATGAGCGCCACGCCGAAGTAGGGGACGGCGAAGGCGACGAAGCTCGGGTCCAGGAAGGGCGCCAGGAGGGCGCTCCCGGCACCGGGGGCGGGCGTGTCGGAGGAGGCCGCGGGCCTGGCGGGGCGCGTCTCCGGCAGGAGCAGCCAGATGCAGCAGCCATAGGTGAAGGTGGTGATGGCGTCGGCGATGAAGAGCGTCAGGTAGCCGTAGCGGACCATCAGCCCGGCCAGCGGCAGGGCGACGGCGAAGCCCACGTTGATGACCCAGTAGAGCAGGCCGAACGCGCGCTGGCGGTCCTCCGGCGAGACGACGTCCGCCACGGCGGCGGACACGGCGGGGCGGTAGATTTCACCCACGATTCCCAGGCCAAAGGCCGCCGCGGCGATGACGGCGGGCTCGCGCGCGAAGCCGAGGCAGAGCATGCCCACCGAGCCCAGCCACAGCCCGCCCGCCAGTGTGATACGCCGGCCCACGCGGTCCGCGAGCATGCCGCCCAGGGGACTGGCGATGACGGCGCCCAGGCCATAGAGCGACACGGTGAGCCCCGCGCGCTCGACGCTGAAGCCCCGCTCCCGCGTGAGGTACAGCGCGAGGAAGGGCACCACGAAGCTGCCCAGCCGGTTGACCAGCGTGCCCACCCACAGCACCCAGTACGTGCGCGGCAGGCCGCCCGCCATCTCGTGCAGCGCCCGTCGCAGCGCGCCCGTCATGGCCGTCCTCCCGTCGTTGCCGCGAGGAGACGCGAGGGGCACCGGAAGACGAATCGAGAGGCCATGGCTGCGCGCGAGCATGCGTCAGCGTGCCGCTCGCTCCAAGCCATCCGTGCGGAGGACGACGGAGTCCAGAGAGTCGATGTCTTGCTTTGGGTTCCGAGCATTTGCCCGGCAATGACGAGGACCCCGGGTCGCGCCTGAAAAGCGCGTCCGGGGTTTTGGGCTCCGCACCGCGTCCTCCCGGGGACGTGGGACGCGGGAGGAGGCGGCTCACTCGATGGACCGCCTCAATGCTTGACGACGGGGTGGGAAGCCAGGGTTTGAGGCCGCTTCGCCGGGGCGCACATGTCGTTGTCGGCGGGGCGCTGACCGAAGAAGAGCTGGCTGCCCTCCACCTTCACCACGTCGTGGTCCGTGCCGCAGGAGTCCAGGGGCTTGAAGGAGAGGCACGCGCCAGGGACGGGCTGCTCCACGCCCACCGTCCACGCGCCGGAGCCGCAGCCTGTCTGGGTGAAGACGTCCGCCAGCGGTTGCACGTGCGCGGTGAGGTAGCGCTCGCCGAAGGCGAAGTTGCCCTCGGTGGCGCCCGGCACCTTCTCCGAGTCCTGGCCCAGGCTGTAGGGGCCGACGACGCGCGCGGTGAACAGCTTCGTCTGGCAGCCCGCGTCGCCGAAGACGTCCAGGTGGAGCGTCCAGGCGGACTCGGTGAGCTGGAAGTGGCGCTGGAGGTAGTTGCTGGTGCCGTCGCCGTTGGGGACGGCCTCGCAGGCGGCGCTGTCCCAGGTGCCGGCGAGGTCCTGGGGACGGACGTGGGACTTCGCTCCGCCGCACGCTGCGACGAAGAGGGTGACGAGGGCGAGGACGAGGCTGCGCATGGTGGGACTCCCAAGAGGTGGGTTGCTTCGGAGCGGGGCGCGATGGGCGACCCGCTTTCCGGTGACGCCATGAATGCGCGGGTTGGGGGCCTGCGGAAATGCTGGAGGTTGCAGGGAGGGGCTGCGAGATTGCAGGGCACCATGCTGGACTGGAATGACCTGCGGTACTTCCTGGCGGTGTCGCGAGAGGGGACGCTCGCGGGCGCGGCGCGGGCGTTGAAGGTGGATGCGACGACGGTGGGGCGCAGGCTCGCGGTGTTGGAGGAGACCTTGGGGGCGCGCCTGTTCGAGCGGACGCCGGGGCGGCTCGTTCCCACTGCGGCGGCGCGAGGCATCCAGGGGGCGGCGGAGGAGATGGAGGGGGCGATGCTCGCGGTGGAGCGTCGGGCGGGTGGGGAGGACGCGCGGCTGGAGGGCGTGGTGCGGGTGACGACGACGGAGGCCTTCGCGGTGAACACGTTGTTGCCGCGCTTCGCGCCGTTCCGGGAGCGGCATCCGGGCATCGAGGTGCGGTTCCTCACGGACTACGGGGCGCTCGACTTGAGGCGGCGCGAGGCGGACGTGGCGGTGCGGCTGACGCGGCCGAGCGAGGCGTCGCTGGTGGCGCGCAAGGTGGGGGACATCGCGATTTCGCTCTATGCGTCGGAGGGGTATGTCGCGCGTCGGGGGTTGGCGGACCCGGCGACGGGGTTCGCGGGGCATGACGTGATTGGGTACACGGGGGCGGCGGCGAAGTGGCCGGAGGCGAGGTGGTTGGAGTCGGTGGGGGCGTCCGCGCGGGTGGGGGTGCGGTGCAACTCGTTGCTGTCGGTGATGGCGGCGACGGTGGGGGGACTGGGGTTGGGGTTGATGCCGTGTCTCCAGGGAGACCTGACGCCGGGCTTGCGGCGGGTGCTGCCGCCGGTGGTGGCGCTGCGGCGTGACATCTGGCTGGTGGTCCACGCGGACCTGCAGCAGAACGCGCGGGTGCGGGCGGTGCTGGATTTCCTGGCGGAGCTCATCCAGCGCGAGCGCGCGTCATTGTCGGGCGGTGGGGCGGTGGCGGTCGGGAAACAGGAGTCACGGTCGCCGCGCGCGGGGCAGCGGCGCCGGGGGAAGGCGCGGGCGTCATGAGTCAGGTCATCGGGTTGTTGGGGACGTGTCTGGTGTTGGGGGTGCTGGCCCGGCGCAGCGGGAAGTTCCCCGAGGGCTCGGCGGGGCCGTTCAACACATTCGTGCTGTACGTGGCGTTGCCGGCGCTGGTGTTGCGGGTGATGCATCGGCTGGAGTTCGTGCCGTCGCTGCTGGTGGCCGCGGTGGTGCCGTGGCTGTACTACCTGGCGGCGGGGCCGTTCTTCCGGTGGCTGGGGCCTCGGCTGGGGTTGGGGAAGGAGTCGGTGGCGGCGCTGGTGTTGACAGCGGGGTTGGGGAACACGGCGTTCGTCGGGCTGCCGATGGCGGAGGCGTTGCTGGGTTCGGAGGGGCTGGCGGTGGCGGTGGTGGCGGACCAGCTCGGCTCGTTCCTGGTGTTGTCCACGTTGGCGACGCTGGCGGCGACGCGGGCGAGCGCGGGGGCGGAGCTGCCGCTGAGCGAGTTGGCGAGGAAGGTGGCGACGTTCCCTCCGTTCGTGGCGTTGGTGGTGTCGCTGCTGTTGCGGCCGGTGGGGTATCCGGAGTGGGTGGAGTCGGTGCTGGAGCGGCTGGGGGCGTTGTTGACGCCGCTGGCGTTGTTCTCGGTGGGGTTGCAGTTGCGGTTGTCGGGGGTGAGGGCGCGGCTGCCGGCGTTGTCGTTGGGGCTGTTCTACAAGCTGGTGTTGGTGCCGGGCGTGGTGATGCTGGGGCTGTGGGCCTTGCCGGGGTTGTCGCCGGTGGTGGTGCAGGCGACGGTGCTCCAGGCGGCGATGGCGCCCATGGTGAGCGCGGCGATTCTCGCGGCCGAGCATCGGCTGGACCCGGAGCTGGCGGTGCTGATGGTGGGCGTGGGGATTCCGCTGTCCTTCGTCACCGCGCCGCTGATGTTGTGGGTGGTGCGGTGAGGGACGTCGTCTATGAGGGTGTGTGAAGACCTATCGATTTTCGGAGCAGCTTGTCGCCGTGTTCGTGGGTGTGGCGCTCGTGGCCTGTGGCTCGTCCAGACAGGTGGCTCCTGAGAGTGCCACCGAGCTTCAGCGGCTCGTGCTAGTCATCCGGGAGCAGCGGGATGGTGCCGTGACTCATGCGTGGGAGCCGGCCGAGGGGTATGCCCTGCCGCGTAAGAGGGCTCGCTCACGCGTGAGCGCGACGCCGGTCGTGAGTCGACCGCGTGACTGCGACGCGGAGAATCGCGAGTGCGTCCAGGAGTGCATGCGCCGCCCGCTCGCACGGGGCTTCGGCCATATGACAAGTGGTGGAAGGCAGAAGGGAGGTAAGCTGGGTTTCTGCACGACCAGCTGCCGGCAGCCCTATTTGGACTGCGTTGAACTGGAAAGACTGCGCCCCCAGGAGTTCGCCGTGGTCGACGAGGCCGTGGACTGGTTGAGTCACCACCGCGGCGAGGTCTTGCTCGGAAGTACCTTCATCATCGCGGGCGTGGTCTTTGTCGTGGTGTCGATGAGCGCGGGATTGCTTGTCCTGGCGCCCGCCGTTCTTTTCGCCAACGCCGAATCCAATCACCCTGCGCTCACAGCCGAGGTGGCACCTTGAACGACGGCATGCGGTACCTCGAGGTCCGGGAGCTTCTCGGCAGGCTCCGCGAGGAATCCTCCGACGAGGACGAGAAGGCGAAGCTCTTGATGGCGATGGATGCGGTCGCATTCATCACGGAGACAGGACAGGCCTACGAATTCGAGGACTATCGCCAAGGGGAGGAAGAGGACGCTCCTCCCGTTGTCATCGCGAGCTTTGATACTCGTCCGGAAGCGGAGTCATGGCTGAAGGCGCATCCTCACCCACCGGATGGAGCCCACCTCCTGATTGCCGGCGAGTACCACCGCGTCGCCTACTTCCCAGAGCAGGGCATCCGCCGTCTCCCCCCGGCTCCCGCGCTCGAGTTCTACCTCCAGTACATGGAGGAGGAAGGCCTGCCCCCACCCGTCGCCAGTTTCGACACAGTCGAGCAGGCGCGGGCCTGGGTCGACAGTCAGCCCGAGCCCCCGCGTCAGGTGCTCATCCTCATCAACGGTGAGCCCCACCTGGTGGCCTACCACTACCGCGTCAACGTCCGCGCCATCTACCCGATGTCCCTGGCCGCCAAGGCCGCACCCGCCCCCGCGGACGAGCCAGCCGACTGAGGCGGTCTCACGCTCGCTCGGCTGCCCTTCGGGCGGGTACGCGGACGACTCGCTGACGTGCCGGCTCTGCCCACCTATCTTCCCTCATGGCCGAGCAACCACCGAAGGCCTCCGGGGCACCCGGAGGAGACCCGAGGCGGATGGAAGTGCGGCGCTCCGTGGCGGAGCTGGGCGCGCGCACCTACGCCATCCAACTGCTTTCCGACGCTGGCATCCCCTTCCTCGTGGGCGGCGCCTACGCCTTCGCTCACTACACGGGCATCTATCGCGACACCAAGGACCTGGACCTCTTCCTCCACCGCAAGGATGCGGACCGCGCCATTGAACTCCTCACGCGCAACGAGTGGCGCACCGAGAGCGAGGTCCACGGCTGGCTCCACAAGGCCTTCTGGGCGGACTTCCTCGTCGACCTCATCTACAGCTCCGGCAATGGCATCACGGGCATCGACGAGGCGTGGTTCGAGCACTCCATCCCCGCCCAGGTCCTGGGCTGTCAGTGCCGCGTCCCTCCCGCCGAGGAAATCTTCTGGAGCAAGGCGTTCGTCCTCGAACGCGAGCGCTTCGACGGCCACGAACTCACCCACCTGCTCCTCAAGGTCGGCCCCACGTTCGATTGGGAGCGGCTGCTGCGACGCTTCGACCGCTACTGGGAGGTCCTCCTCTCCCACCTGCTCGTCTTCCGCTTCGCCTACCCGTCGGACCGCGCCATCGTTCCCGACTGGCTGATGCGCGAGCTGCTCTCCCGCGCGGACCGCTCCGTGGACCAGGGCAACTGGCCGGAGCGCATCTGCCGGGGACGCATCCTCTCGCCCCGCAACTATCGCGTCGACGTCGACGAGTGGGGCTACGAGGACGGCGACACCTGGGACGTCCAGGAACGCAAGAAGGACGACCCCTCGCTCGTGGCCGGCGGGGCCCCTGGGACTGACGGGCTCCACTGAGCCCCTCCGCCCCACGTCCCTCCATGCGAGCCCCCGGGGCGCAAGGCCATGCCCGCCCCGGGCTTGAGACCCTACCTTTCCTCCAGTGCCCAGAGGAAAGGCAGGTGTCTCCGTGTCACGTCCTGAATCCGGACCCCGAGGAGCGCTCGGCACGCTGAGCGCGGTGCTGCTGTCGCTCGGGCTCGCCACGCCCGCCAGCGCTCAGCTCGCCGTCTCCGAGCGCGGCGGTCCCATCCGCCTCCAGGTGGGCGACCAGTCCCTCACCGTGTCCCTGAGCCGCGACACCGTGCGCGGCGGCGGCTTCGCCCTGCGGCGCACCCCTACCTCGCTCAAGGGCCAACTGCGCGGCGGCGACGTGGACCTGCGCTGGCGCACCGGGCCCATCGTCGGACGCGTGGGCGTGGAGGACAGCCGGCTGGAGCTCTCCCGCATGTCCTCCGAGCCGGGCCTGCGCGTGGATGGCGAGCTCGCGAACTGGCCCACCTCGCTCGTCCTCTCCCCCCTGGGCATCTCCGGCGACGTGGGCGGCTGCAGCTACTCCATGACGGTGGCCGGAGGCCGCTACACCGGCTGGCGCACCTGTCAGCCCGACGCGGATGGTGAGCCGACCTCCGTCTCCCTCAGCCTGCCAGAGACGATTCACGTGCTCGGTGACACCGAGCAGGCCGCGCTCCTGTCCCTGCTGCTCTCCGCGCAGGGCCTGCCTCCCGCGCCGGCGCGCGAGGCGACCGACTCAGGGCGTACGCTCGAAGGCCCCGGCCTCGACGAAGCTCCGCGCAGGTGAGGCCCGAGCGGCCCCACCTGGGTCCACTCTGCCCGAAATAATGCAATTGAATTGCGGATGCCGCGGTGGGTTCCAGGCCCACGTCTGACAAAGTCCACGCGGGTCATGCTTCAATCCCTCTCCAGCGCGCACGGTGTGCGTGATGGGCCAAGGCCCATCCTTCGCTGAAAGAGAGCTCCCCCATGAAGCTGTCCCTGACGGTGCTGTCGGCGCTGGTCGTGTCTGGTCTGCTGGCCTGTGGTGGAACCGAAGCCGTCGAGGCGCTGGAGCCCCTCGCTCAAGAGGAGAGCGCGCTCGTCACGTGTACGACGACGTGTCCCAACGGGACGACGGTGTCGTGCCAGGGCAACACGTGCAACACCTATCCAGGGGAGTCCGTCGAGTGCGATGGATTCCACAACATCTGCCCGATTTCCCTGCCCTCCATCTGCCTGCAGCCCCAAAGCGCCTGCTTGACGGTGGCGGGAAAGCCCTGCGCTCCCGCGGGCAGCGGCACGCGCTCGTGCTGCATCAACCGGCGGGTCGGAAACTGCTTCTGCACCATTCAGGGTGTCTGGGCCTGCTCGGCGAATTGAGCCAGAGCCAGGCCTGAGGTGAAGTGAGGTGGCGCGCCGAGCCTCACCGGGCTCGACGCGCGAGGGAGGTCAAGCCGTCGCCGCCATGCCGAAGGACAGCTCCACGCCGTTGTCCTTCACGCGCATGTGGGGCTTGGACAGCCAGTGGCAGTGGGCGCAGTAGCTGTGCGCCCCGGCGGGGCTGGCGCGCACGTTCACCGCTCCGCCACAGAGCACGCAGCCGTCGGGAAGGACGAATTCGGCGAATCGCTCGCCGAGGTTGCTCTCGAATTCAGTCATGCTTCTGAGTTAACGCAGGAATCGCGCGGCACAAGCAGACCGTCCCTGGTCGTCGAAGCTGCCCCTGTAGGGCATGCTCCCATGTCGCCCTCCCAGCAGGCGGGCAGGCGGGCACGGCCTGCATTCCTTACCGGCTCGCACCCGACTGACGTCCGGTGGACACCGCAACCCCGTGCATCCTAGTGGCCTGACTGGCACGTGGATTGATCTCCCAGGCGTCAGGAACAACCGAGGGGGACGGCATGGGCGGTGGCGTGGAGCGCGTGGATGTGAGCGAGGAGAAGAAGGGCTGGGGCGTGGAGGTCGTCACGTCGGAGGGCGAGGTGCGGCGCTACCGCTACCGGAGCGAGTCGCAGGCGCGCTTCTTCGCGGCCGTCTTCGCCATGGGCCCCCGGGTGTTGCCCCCCGTGCGCCGGGGGAAGGCCCGGAAGGCCGCCTGAGGGCTTCGTTTAGAGGGGATGGCCGGAGACCGGGCCTCCAGGCGCCGTCACCGTGGCTTCCCACTACCCTTGCGGGCGGGTTTCGGGGAGGCTTTGCGCCATGAGCGACGCGAGCAAGCCCTTCCTCATCCCCGCCAACCGGCAGTACATCACCAAGGAGCCGGACCCTGCGGGCCGCTGGTCCACGCTGTTCCCGGACATGATCGGCTACAAGAACCAGGGTGGCGGCAAGGTGCCGGCGGACTTCGGCTGGAACACCAACCCCAAGCAGTGGCAGGAGGAGATGACGCCCGGGACGCTGGCCGAGCGCTTCAACGAGCTGCGCGTGCTGCCGCCGAAGGCCGAGCCTCCCGCGCTGCCCGCCGACACGAAGAAGTAGGCGCGCGGGCGCCCTAGCTGAAGGGCAGGGCCGCGAGGCGCTCCCGGAAGCGCTCCAGCAACCCCAGCGAGTTCGCCTCGTCCAGTCCCTCGGCGGCCTCCTGTCGCGCCTTGCGCAGGAAGCCGTCGAACGGCGCCGAGCGGCCGTACAGCGCCGCCGCCGTGTCCACCGCGTCCGCCAGCACGCGCGCCGCGCCCGGCGAGCCGAGCGTCAGGTGCATGTCCGCCTGCTCCAGCTTCGCGCCACACGACGCCCACAGCTCGCGGTCATGCACGACGAGCCACGTGCGCGTCACCTCGTCCATGGCCTCGTCCAGGAAGGAGAGGAAGGGCTCGACGAGCGAGGGCAGCACGTCCGCCGCCAGCTCGCCTTGTCCGGCCGCCTCCTGGAGGTGCGCGCGGAAGGTGAGCACGTGCTGCTTCTGCGGCGTGCGCAGCGCCACCGAGGCGGGCAGGGTGATGAAGGCCGACACGCTCTCCGCCATCTGTCGGGCCAGCGTGGGCCGTGACGGGGCCTCCGCCTTCGTCGCGCGCTCCAGCCGCCCTTGCAGCGAGCGGCGCAGGTCCGCCGCCGCCCCGCGCAGCGCCGAGCGCGCGCCCACCTGGTGCACGTAGCCGGGCACTACGTCCTCGCGGCGCACGTCCTCGAAGGCCGCCGCCGTCAGGTAGACGAGGTCGCCGATGCGCACGCGGAAGTCGGCGCGGAACGCCTGGAGCTTGGCCATCAGCGTCCAGCGGTCGCTGACGACCTCCGGCTTTCGCATCTGCTGGCCCAGCTCCGACACCCGCTTGGACAAGCGCTCCGCGGTGGCGTGGAGCACCACCTCCACCTCCTGCGCCAGCCGCTCGTCGGAGCTGGCGGGGGGAGGGGCCCAGCCGGTGTCAGCGGTGCTCGCGGCGCGGGCGGGCGGGGGGAACTGCTGGTGGATGGCGCTGACGAGCTGGTTGACGCCCACGAGGGTGTCGCCAATGGCGGGGGCCATGGTCTCCCAGAGGGCCAGGTCCGCGCCGCCGTCCGACTCCAGGGAGGTGGGCTCGTACTTGGCGATGCTCAGGTGGCCCAGCCGGTCGATGGCCACCGCAGCGGCGCGGTGGACGTGCGTGAGGCGGTCCGCGAGGTGCCGGTCCGTGAGCGACTCCAGCAGCGTCTCCAGCCGGGAGGGCAGGGCATCCGGGGGAGCACGGGACACACGGGGATTGGGCGACGAAGGCATGGGGCGCGGCACGCTATCGCACCGGCGGCGGCCACGCGAAGAAGGGGGGCTCGGCAGCCAGGAGGCATCCCGACATAGAGTGCGGCTTCGGGGAGGATGCATGACAGAGGGTTTGCGCCGTGGGGCGAAGCGAGGGGGACTGGCGGCCTTGCTGCTGGTGGGCGTCTGGGCCTTCGCGGCGTGGGACGTGTGTCTGTCCGCCTGGGTGCTGCGGGGGGTGAAGGTGCCCCAGTGTCCGGACGGGCAGTTCCGCCAGACGGTGGGCGTGGAGGCCTTTGCCCTGGGGCGCGGGCTCGCCGGGAACGTCGTCGTCTGGGCGGACGCCCATGCGCAGGACGCACACGGCAACCTCATGAGCGCGCGGGTGCGCCGGGGCACTCCAGAGCTGTTCCTGGTGGATGCGGAGGGGAAGCAGACGGCCCTGGAGCCCGAGAAGGACTTCCCGTGGACGCGCTCGCCCGGCGACGCGCTGACGGCCCAGGTGAAACTGCCCGAGGTGCCGGATGGCGACTACAAGCTGCTCGCGCGGCTCACCACGCCGCTGGGCACGGACACGGTGGAGGCGGCGCTGCCCCTCTACGCGCCGGCGGTGGCGCACGTGCTGACGGACCGGCCGTTGTACGAGCCCGGCAACGAGGTGCGCTTCCGCGCCGTGGTGCTGCGCGCGAAGGACCTGTCTCCGCTGGATGGGCGGCCCGGAACGTGGCTGCTGAAGGACGCGACGGGAGAGACGGTGCTGGAGGAGCGTGCGCCCGCGGGGCCGTGGGGTGTCGTGGCCGGCGACTTCCCGTTGGACCGGGGCGCGCCCGTGGGTGAGTGGACGCTGGTGTGGAGCAGCGGGAGCACCCAGGCCCAGGCGACGTTCCAGGTGAAGCCCTTCACGCTGCCGCGCTTCCGCGTGGAGGCGTCCAGCCCCCGGCCCTACTGGCGCGCGGGGGAGACGCCCGAGCTGGAGGGCCAGGTGGTGTACGCGTCGGGCGCTCCGGTGACGGATGCGGAGGTGGAGCTCGGGTGGAACGTCTCCGGGGAGTGGCCGCCGCCTCCGGAATGGAGTTCGGGAGGACTGCCTCCCAGGGCCCGCACGGACGCGGCGGGGCGCTTCCGCGTGACGCTGCCGCGCGTGCCCGATGACTTGCGGGGCCAGGTGACGCTGTCCGCGAGTGTGTCGGCGAAGGACGCCGCTGGAGACCGGGTGGTGGGCGGCGCGGCGCTGCTGCTCTCCGAGGACGCGCTCGCCATCTCCTCGGTGACGGAGCTGGAGGACGGGCTGGTGGACGGCTTCAGCAACCGCGTCTACCTGCGCGCCACCACGCCGGACGGGCGGGTGCTGCCGGGGGCGGAGCTGACGGTGACTCGCGCGTGGGACGCTCGGGACGAGGGCGTGCGCGGCGTGACGGATGAGGACGGCGTGGCGGCCTTCCAACTGGACCCGGGCCCGCCCGTCAACGTGGTGGTGCCGCCCCTGCCGGTGCGCCGGCTTCCACCGCCGCCTCCGGTGCGACTGGCGCAGCTGAAGAACCTGATGGAAGCGGGCAGCGGACCGACGCTGAAGGAGCGGCTCGCGGTGGAGGGCTGGGTGTCGTCCTTCTTCCCGTGTTCGCGCTTCGTCCTGCCGAACGACGGCCAGAGTCTGGTGGAACTGGGCGTGCGGGTGGGCGCGGGCGGCTCGGTGACGGACGTGGTGAGCACCGGAGACGCGCTGTCGGCGTGTCTGGCCCAGGTCATCCGCGCGCGCACGCTGCCTCCGGGACAGGAGCGGGTGCTGTCGCTGTCGCTGACGGTGAGGGACTGGGGAATGCCCCGGCTGGAGACGCGGGTGGAGACCGCCTTCGGCTCCGCCACGCCGCTGATGGGCGCGCTGGAGTCGGCCGCGAGGGATGCGCGCACGTGCCTGCCAGCGGGGCTTGCGACGAGCAGCTACCTGCCCGCGGCGCTGACGTGGCGACTGGGGGCGAAGCGGGAGGTGTCGCTGTCCTGGTCCGCGCTGCCATGGGTGAGCGGCGGACCTGGCGCGGCGACGGTGGCCTGCATCCAGGAGCGCTTCGCACGCTGGAAGGCCGTGGAGGACAGCGAGGAGGGTGAGGCGATGGGCGTCCTCTTCCTCACCGCGCATCCGGGAGTGGATGGCTCTCGCGGTGGTGGGCCGCCGCAGGCCACCACCTTCCTGGGCTACGAGCTGAAGGTGGCGGCGAAGGTGGACGGCAAGCCGGTGGGGGACACGAAGTGGGTGCTGCGCCCGGCGACGTTGCCGCCCTTGCGCCTGCGCGCCACGCCGGTGCTGGCGAAGGCTGGCGAGGAGGTGCGCATCGACCTGATGCGCGGCCCCGACTACCAGGACACGCTGCCCGAGGAGCTGTGGCTCTCGGTGGGCAAGGAGAAGCTGGTGGCGAAGCTGGAGAAGGGCTCCACCACGGCGCGCTTCCGGCTGCCCGCGGACTTCGAGGGCTGGGCGGAGACCTCGTGGATGGGGGCGCTGGCGCGGGTGTACGTGGCGCCGCGCGCGCAGCTCTCCGTGGAGGTGTCGTCGGAGAAGCCGGCCTATGCCCCCGGCGACCTGGCGCGGCTCCAGGTGCGCACGCGCGTGGATGGGAAGGACGGCCCCGCGGCGGTGGGCCTCTTCGGCGTGGACGAGACGTTGAGCCAGTTGGTGCCGTTGCCGGGCGGCGACGCGCTGGCGAGCGTGAGGCCCGCGCCGTCGGTGTCGGAGCCCGCCTTCGGGGTGCTGGATGGCGTGGCGCTGGCGCAAGGACGCATCCGGGGCTCCAACGCGGCCGCCGCGGCGCTCCTGCGCGTGAGCATGGTGCCGAGGCTTCAGGAGACGGAGGCGAGCGCGAGTGCGAGCGCACGCGGAGTCTTCGACCCGGAGGCCGAGCTGACCGAGCCCTTCTACGCGGTGCTCGCGGAGCTGCACGCGCAGGTGCGTGACTGGGAGGAGAAGGCGCCCGAGGGCGAGACGCTGAACCCGGCGGGGCTCGCGAAGCTGTGGACCCAGGCGCTGGCGTCGTGTGAGCAGCGGGGCGAGAAGGTGAAGGACGCCTTCGGCCAGAAGCTGCGGTTGTCGCGGCTGCCCCGGGAGCTGCTGGAGCTGACGGACCCGCGCGCGGTGGTGTCGCGAGGGACGCGACTGCCAGAGGACGTGGAGAACTGGAACGCGTGGGTCGCCCGGGAGGCGCCGTGATTCGCAAAATCGTCGTCGGGGCGGTGTGTGTCGTCGTGGGGTTCGTGCTCCTGGTGACCCTGTTCGGGGACAACTTACGGAAGCTCTTCGGCGCGTCATCGTCCGCGCTGTCGGGCCAGTTCGAACCTCCAGGCCAGGCGATGATGGACCGCTCGTCGAACCTGCTCCTCAGGGGCGGCGCCGAGCAGGAGCTGGCCGCGGCGCCCGTGATGGCGGCGCCCCCTATGGGAGGGGCCGCGCCGGAAGCGGACATCGATGGCTTCCTCGCCCAGAAGACGGACGAGGGGGGAGCGCGCGGCAAGGGCGGCGGTGGCGAGCAGAAGCCGCAGGCCGTGGGAGCGCCCAGCCGCGCGTGGTTCCCGGAGACGTTCCTCTTCGAGCCACTGGTGGTGACGGATGAGTCGGGTTCCGCGACGCTGCCGGTGCGCGTACCGGACCGGCTCACCCGGTGGCGCGTGCTGGCATTGGCGCACTCGCGTACGGGTGCCCAGGCCGGGGCGGTGACGAGCTTCGCGGGCACGCTGCCCACGTACGTGGACCCGGTGCTGCCGCCCTTCCTGCGCGCGGGCGACTCCGTGCGCGTGCCGGTGCAGGTGGTGAACACGACGGACGCCGCGGTGGAGACGTCGCTGAAGGTGGAGGCCACGGGCGCGACGGTGGATGGCACCGCACGCACGGTGCGCGTGCCCGCGCGCGGCAGCGTGGTGGAGTACGTGACGGTGCGCGTGTCGGGCCCCGGGCCCATCGCGGTGCGCGCGGCGCTGGGAGACGCGGACAGCGTGGAGAAGCCCCTGGACGTGTGGCCCACCGGCAGGCCCGTGGTCCAGACGTGGAGCGGCACGCTGGCCGCGCCGCGCACGCTGACGCTCACGGGCGCCACGGACGCGCAGGCGGGCAGTGAGCGCGTGCGGCTCCAGGTGTATCCGGGCGGGCTCGGCGTGCTGCGCTCGGAGCTGGCGTCGGCGGGAGCTCGCGGTGGCTCGGACGACGTGGCGTATGCGCTGATGCTGGCGGGACGCGCGCCGGAGTTGCTGACGGCGCTGGGCGAGCCCCAGGCGGCCCAGGTGCTGAAGGCGGCCCTGTCGCCGAAGGGCGGACGCGTGGCGTCACCGCCGGAGTCGGCGGGGGGGCTGGTGGACGCGGAAGGGGTGCGCGTCCTCGTGGCGCAGGCGACGCAGCGCGCGCTGCGGCTGGGGCGCACGCCGGACGTGGTGTCGGCGACGCTGTTGGTGGAGGGCACGCTGCTCCACCCGGACAACCCGGTGCTGGCGCGACTGGGCGAGCGGCTCGCGGGCTGGGTTGTCGGAGCGCAGCGTCCGGATGGCACGTGCCAGGGGGGCGACGGTTGGACGTTGCAGCGCCTGCTGGTGGCGACGGCGGACTGCACGCGCGCGGTGGTGGCGGCGTCCGGGACACCGGCGGGCCAGCGGCGCGCTGCGCGCTTCACTGCGCTGGCGTCGGGCGCGCTGGAGCGCAACCGGGAGCACGTGAAGGACGGCTACACGGCGGCGTCGTTGCTGGCGAGCGGCATCGTGAAGGGCGCGCTGCGGGACTCGCTGCGGGCACAGGTGCGTGACGCGCTGAAGACGCGCGAGGACGGCGCCGCGTACCTGCCGGTGGACGAGGGCGTGGTGGCGGCCGATGGCGAAGTGCCCTCGGAGGCGGAGGCCACCGCGCTGGCGGTGCTGGGCCTGGAGGGCGACGACAAGGCGCCGCTGGCGGACCTGGGCGCGTCGCTGCTGGCGGGCTACGGGCCGGCGCGCGGCTGGGGCAGCGGCCGGACGAACCGGCTGGCGCTCAAGGCGGTGGTGTCGCTCTTCAAGGAGCCGCTGCCCGCGAGCGTGCGCGTGGTGCTGGAGCGCGACGGCAAGCCGGTGGCCGAGGGCACGTACGACGCGAAGGCCCTGCGCGAGGTGCTGGCGCTGGAGGCCCCGGCGACGGGCTCTGCGGGCGCGCATGCCTGGACGGTGCGCGCGGAGCCCGCGGTGCCGGGCCTGGGCTTCGCGCTGGCGCTGTCCGCCGCCGTGCCGTGGAAGCAGGAGTCGCAGGGCGGACTGGAGCTGGCCGTGGACTCGCCCCGGGAAGCGCGAGTCGGGCAGCCCGTGGAGGTGACGGTGCAGGCCTCCACGCCCTCGGGCCTGGTGCTGGAGTTGCGGCACGGGCTGCCGGCGGGCGTGCAGGTGGACCCCGCCAGCCTGGACGCGCTGGTGAAGGCGGGGAGTGTCTCGTCGTGGACCTCGGAGGACGGCGCGGTGACGCTGAAGCTGCCGGCTCGAGGACAGGGAGAGACCTTCCAGGCTCGCTTCCGTGTCATCCCCACGCTGGCGGGGACACTCCAGGCGGGCGCCTCCTCTCTGCGGGTGGTGGCGCGGCCGGACCTCGTCTCCTACGTACCTCCCGCTACGTGGGCGGTGCGCTGAGGCGGGGTCCTCGAAGACTTCGGACCGGGGCCGTGTTGCGCGCGGCCCGGTAGCGAGTGTCCGCTCACGGGCTTCTGGAACCAGCACGTCAGGGCAGAAGCGCGGCTACCCCCTGGGCATCCGCTCGGAGAATACGGAAGATTCACGGCAGCGTCGGCAGGCCGGAGAAGGCTTCGTCAGCGGTTCTTCACGGGTGACACCATGGAGCTCGACGGCGCGGAACGAGACGAGTTGCTGTTGGCGATGCTGGGGGCGTTTCCCTCGGTGGAGGACCTTCGCCGGGTGGTGGCCTCGGTGTGCCACCGGGATTTGGAAGTGCTCGTTCCAACGGGCGGCCCGAGGGAGCGGGCGACGGGCCTCATCCAGCGCGCTGAATCGGAAGGGTGGACGCGAGAGCTGGTGACGGGCATGCACGGCGCCCATCCCCGGCACCCGCGCTTGCATCGCTTCATGCAGGGCTACCTCGCCTCGGTGCAGCGGAGCATTCCGCGGCGCAGCCTGGAGCGCATCGTCGGCTCCTGGGCGGAGGACGGTGGCGCGGACGGGTGGCGCCGGAGGCTCGCCGCGATTGAGCGGCGCGTGTGTCGGGTGGAGCCGGTGCTGGGCGCGTCCCTGGGCACGGGGTTCCTGGTGTCGCGCGACGTGGTGCTCACCAACTTCCACGTCATCGAGAATCGGCTCCTGGAGTCGCTGCGCGTGCGCTTCGACCACAAGGTGTTGCCGGACAGGACGTTGCTCCAGTCGGGGACGCGGTACGCGGTGAAGCGGTGCATCGCGCGCAGCTCCTACAGCCCCGCGGACCTGATGCATCCCCGGCCTCGCGAGGCGACGGTGGACGAGCTGGACTACGCTTTCCTCCAGGTGGAGGGCGCGCCGGGCGAGGAGCCGGTGGAGGGCGAGCCCCGGGGCTGGCTGGAGCTGCCCGAGGTGGAGGTGCCCATCATCCTGGGCAGCCTGGCGCTCATCGTCCAACATCCGGAGGGGCAGCCGATGAGCGTGGCGCTGGACGAGTTCCTGGCCGTCAACGCGTCGCGCACCCGTGTCTCCTATCGGACCTCCACGAGCCCCGGGTCCTCCGGCGCGCCGTGTTTCACCCAGGACTTGCGCCTGGCCGCGCTGCATCACAGCGGGGGGCCGCGCATGCCGTCCGCCACGGGACACAACGAGGGCATCCCCACGGACACCATCCGCCGGAGCCTGTCCCGGGAGGTGAAGGCGCTGCTGGGCTGGGAGTGAACTGGAGGCGGGGGACGCGCCTGTTATCGTCGGTGGATGTTCGTCCTCGATGCCCGTTGCCGCCGTGCCCGGGGCCTCTTCCGCCTGGGGTTGCTCGTGGTGCTCTCCGCGTCGTCGAGCGTCGCGTTGGCGCAGACGCGGCTGCGCGTGGCCGGGGCCACGGCCAACAACGAGGTGAAGCTGCGCACGACGTCGGAGGACTTCCGGACGGTGCTGCGCGTGGACCTGTTGTCTCCGCCACCGGGTGACGCGGGCGTGGAGGAGGCGCTGCCCGGCGGCGTGACGGTGCTGGTGGATCCGCTCCAGGCGAGCGACGGCTCCCAGGTGACGCTGACAGCCGTGGTGCGCGAGGCCGCGGGCGCCGGGGATGCGGGCACGTCGCCGTCCATCTCGCCGTCAATCTCCTCGAGGGCGCCGCTGTACCTGGAGGTGTCGGGGAAGCTGCCGGCGGCGGGGGACTACACGGGACAGTTGGTACTGGTGCACGCGAGCGGGCGAGAGACGACGGCGCTCGTCGTCACGCGGACGCAGGCGGTGCCGGCGGTGCAGTTCATCGCGACGTCGCCTGCGGTGGCGGCGTCGGGCTGGGGGCTGGGCACGGTGGACGCGACGGTGCGGCTGCCCTTCAAGGAGACGGCGGGCGTGACGGGGAAGGTGGGCGCGCCCCGGCTGCTCCAGCTCCAGCACAAGGCGCCGGACCTGGGGGCGACGCTGGTGCAGCCGAGCTTCGGAGGCTCCCACTTCTTCCTGGAGGGCGGCGGGAAGGACGGCAAGGACCTGGACCTGTCGCTGGCGGACTCCGTGGTGCAGGTGTCCGCGAATGGCAGTGGCACGCTGTTGTTGCACCTGCGCGGGCTGGACGGGCCGGGCGAGTACACGGGCACGGTGCGGATGGCGGTGCCGCAAGGCGTGGCGGTGGAGCAGCCCTTCACCGTCTGGGTGAGGACGCCCTGGCTGTGGGGCGCGCTGCTCATCGCGGCGGGCGCGGTGTCTTCGTATGGGGTGCGGCTATACACGCAGAACATCCGGCCCCGGGCGCAGCAGCTCCATCGGGCGCAGGCGCTGAGGCAGAAGGCGGCGGAGCTGCTCAACGGCCAGGACGCGGAGGGGCGGCGGGTGGGGCTGGAGGTGCGCGCGCGCATCGACGCGATTGTCTCGAGGATTCGCGGACCGCTGCGAGGCGGCCGGGTGGCGGAGGCGGAGCTGGCGCGAGTGGAGCCGGAGCTGCGGCTGTACGAGGCGTGGTGTGCGGGCACGCGCGAACTGCACGCACTTCCGAGCGAGCTGCGGCCGGCGCAGGCGAGCAAGCTGCTGGACGAGGCGGAGACATCGCTGCGCCTGGGCAACGTGCCGGTGGAGCGGCTGGAGGAGCAGCTCAAGGGCTTGCGCCAGCAGAACGTGGAGGAGCTGGCGCGGGCGGGGCTGAAGGCGAAGCTGGCGGAGCTGGAGACGCAGGCGCGCACGCTGGCGCAGAAGATGGGTGAGGATGACAGCCTGGGCTTCCGGTTGATGTATGAGCTGTTGCCGCTGCTCCAGGAGGTGCGTGCGTCCCTGGACGAGGGAGACCTGGCGACGGCGCGGCTGCGGTTCGAGCGGGCCCGGCGCTCCTACTTCGACGTCCTCTGCGGGGAGCTGTCGCTGGCGGTGGCCTCGCCGCGCAATCCCCGGGGCTTCACGCAGGAGGAGTGGCGGGAGCTGACCGCGGAGGTGAAGGACAGGCTGAAGCAGGCGCGAGCGCGCGCGGACGTCAGCGTGGACGAGGGCTTCCGGTTGTACCAGGGCGCGTATGCGCACTACGTGCTCCGGCTCCTGCAGGAGCTGCGCGAGGCGTTGGCGGAGGCGAGGAGCACGGCCAGCGACGCGCAGAAGGTGGAACTGGACAGCGCGGAGGCGAAGCTGCGCGAGGCGATGCTGGCGCTGGGGGCGGAGTCTCCGCATGAAGCCGCGGCGAAGTACCGCGAGGCGAGAGACCTCCTCCACCACGCGCAGACGGGACAGGTGCGCAAGCGAATCGAAGCGTTGCGCGCGGAGGTGACGGGCAAACGCGGCACGGCCACCTCGGACTCCGAGCTGCATGAGCTGGGACACATCGACTCGTTGCTGAACGAGGCGCAACTCGCGCTGAAGCCGGAGACATTGCAGGACGCGGACTACAAGGTGGACAAGGCGGCGATGGCGCTCCAGGCCTACCCGAGTCCACAGAGCACCAGCATGAGTGGCAGGCTGGGAGTTCCCACGGGGAGGGAGGCGCTGAGCTTCTCTACTCCCGCCGCGCCGGAGGTGCCCGCCGCCAGCGCGCCCACGGGCGGCAGCCTGCCGACGCTGCCAGAGGCTCCTTCGAGCGAGGACGCGGACTCGGCGGGTGGTTTCAGTGCGCTGGAGGGTGTGCCGTTGCCGTCGCCGCGTCACCTGTGGGTGGTGGAGCTGGCGTTGCTGGCGCTGCTCACGGGCGTGGCTGTGGTGCTGGGCCTGCAATTGCTCAATGTCTTCTCACCGACGTGGGGCGGCTTCGGCGCCGGCATGACGGCGTTCCTCTGGGGCTTCGGTCTGCACCAGGTGGGCAACGCCAGCTTCGAGGGCCTCGCCGGCCTGCTGACGCGCGTGGAAGGGCGGGGCGGCGCGACGGGTGGAGGCGGAGGAGGCGGTTCCTGAGCGCCTGCGTCATGACGGAGGCTGCTCGGGGCTGAGCGGATAGACGTATCGGTGCCCTCAGCCTACCTAGCTTGATGAGGCAATACCTCGGGCGGGTGATGACGCCGGTGCCTACCTCACTCTGGAGAGGTATTTGAGCTACACCTCTGTGGCGTGATGTTGCACCCGTGCCAATCGCTCCCATGCTGTTGCCGTGCGCGGGTGATATCGCGCAGGTCCGACACCGTCAGTACCTGGTCAACGAGGTCATCGCTCCTGCGGATGTCCGGGAGCAACACACCCTCGTTCGTCTCACGTGTCTCGATGATGACGCACAGGGACGCCCCCTGTCTGTCTTGTGGGAGCGTGAGCTCGCCGCTCGGGTCATCCGACCCGAACAGGGTGGATTGGGACCTCCTGCGCGTTTCGACGAGCCGCGTCACTTCGCCGCGTATCTGCACGCGCTGAAGTGGAGCTCAGTCACCGCCACCGACGCCCGGCTCTTCCAGGCGCCGTTCCGCGCGGGCATCCACTTGATGAATCACCAGCTCACGCCTCTCAAGAAGGCGCTTGAGCTGCCTCGGGTGAATCTCTTCATCGCCGATGACGTAGGTCTCGGAAAGACCATCGAGGCTGGGTTGGTGTTGCAGGAACTCATCCTCCGCCAGCGCGTGGACCGAGTCCTCATCGTCTGCCCGGCGTCGGTGACGCTCCAGTGGCGCGATGAGATGGAGAAGCGCTTCGGTCTGCGCTTCGAAATCTTCAACAGCGAGTTCGTCTCCCGCCGCCGTCAGGAGCGCGGCTTCCAGGTCCCGGTCTGGGCCACGCACTCACGCTTCATCGTGTCGTACCAGACGCTGCGGCGCAGCGAGTACTTCGAGCCGCTGAAGACCCTCCTGGAGGAGAAGGGGCACCACAAGTCCTTGTTGGTGCTCGACGAGGCGCACGTCGTCGCGCCCGCATCGGCCAGCCGGTACGCCATCGACACGGAGACCACTCGCAGCATCCGCTCACTGGCGGAGCGCTTCGAGCACCGGCTCTTCCTCTCCGCTACGCCCCACAACGGCCACTCCAACAGCTTCTCCGCGCTGTTGGAGATGTTGGACCCACAGCGCTTCACGCGGGGCACTCGCGTCCGTGAATCACAACTGGCGCCCGTCATGGTGCGCCGGCTCAAGAGCGACCTTCTGGCTCTGGGCAGTTCACAGCGCTACCCCGAGCGGCACGTGGTGGGCGTGCGGCTGACCCATGACTCGGGACGCTGGCACGCCGAGTGGCTCGCCCCGGATGGAAAGAGCGTCGAGCAGCGTGTCGACCTGGGCGAAGCCTCCGCCCCGGAGCTGGAGCTGTCCCAGAAGCTCGCGCGCTACACGGAGCTCATGGCGCCCGGCACGAAGCAGGGGCGCCTGGTCTTCATCAACCTGCAGAAGCGCCTCCTCTCCAGCATCGAGGCGTTCCACCGCACCCTCTCCATCCACGCGGCGGCCTTCGGCGCGGGGGCGCTGGCTCCCGACGGCGGAGTGCTCACCGGCGACACGGCTCCTGAGTCCGAGGAGCACGGCGAGACGGACGACGCGCTCGAGCTGTCGTTCGCGGAGACCATCCGCGAGGACAGTCAGCATCTGTCCGCCAACGTCCAGGCGCGCAAGCTCCTGGATGACATGCTCAAGCTGAGCGCCCGGCACCGCGCTGGCCGGGACGCGAAGCTGCGGGCCCTGCTCCACTGGATTCGCGAGCACCAATGCCCGCTCACCCGGGGCGCGGCGTGGAAGCCCCGCCGGGTCATCCTGTTTACCGAGTATGGCGACACGCTCCGCTACCTCAAGGAGCAGCTCACCGCCGCCTTTGAGGGGACCCAACGGGGTGATGAGCGCATCCTCACGCTGACGGGCGGCATCGATGACGTGAAGCGCGCGGAGGTGCAGGCCGCCTTCAACGGCTCGATGGAGGAGTTTCCCGTGCGGGTCCTCCTCGCGACCGACGCCGCGCGCGAAGGCATCAATCTGCAAGGCCACTGCGCGGACCTCTTCCACATCGACGTTCCGTGGAACCCCTCACGCATGGAGCAGCGCAACGGTCGCATCGACCGTGCCTTGCAACCCGAGTCCATCGTGCGCTGTGGCTACTTCGTCTACGGCCAGCGCACCGAGGATGCGGTGCTCGACACCCTCGCGCGCAAGGTGGAGACCATCACGCGCGAGCTGGGCAGCCTGGGCTGCGTGCTGATGGACCAGATGCACGATGCCCTCGCCTCGGGCATCACGAAGAGCACGCTGGAGAGCCTCTCCCGCGCCGCGACCTCGACTCGCACGGAGGTGACGAAGCGGGAACTGGAGTCCCAGCGCACGCTCCAATCCTTGCGCAAGGAACTGGATGAGATTGGAGAGCTTCGCGAGCGCAGCGGCAAGGTGATGGACTTCAATCCCGTCCTGCTGCGCGATGCGCTGGACGTGGGGTTCGAGCTGGCCGGCGCGGGCCGGTTGGAGCGGGAGGCCATCACGGAAGAGGGCCGGACGCTGGAGGCCTGGAAGGTCCCCGCCCTTCCCGCTTCGTGGAGCACGACCCTGGATTCCATTCGTCCGCGCCGGGCGCGCGACGAGGCGGCGTGGGAGTGGCGCAAGCGCCCCCTGTCTCCCGTCGTCTTCGAGGCACCTCCGGGCGTTTCCAGCAAGCTCGTCCACCTGCACCTGTCCCATCCGCTCGTCCAGCGGGTGCTCCAGCGGTTCCTGGCGCAGGGGTTCTCCGCGAACGACCTGAGCCGTGTCACGGTGGTCCAGACCCGACGGGATGCAGTGGCACGCGTCATCGTCTTCGGCCGGCTGTCGCTCTTTGGCGAGGGCGCCGCGCGGCTCCATGACGAGGTGGTCTCTGTTTCAGCAAGGTGGCTGGACGGCGGTGGCCGTGGGCACCTGAAGCCCTTCGCGGACGAGGCGGACCGCAAGGCGATAGACCAGCTGGAGACCACGCTGGCGGAAGCGCCCGCGCTCTCCGCGATACCGAAGGCCATCCAGAAACGCCTGCTGGCCAGTGTCGAGTCCGACTTCTCGAAGCTCTGGCCTGCCATCGAGGAACAGGCTTCGGTGAGAGAGCAGGGTGCTCGCAAGAAGCTGGCGGCGCGGGGCTCGTCCGAAGCCAAGGCGCTGACGGAGATTCTCCTGACGCAGCAGGAAGCCATCCAGGAGGCCCTGAGCGCGCAGCTGGAGCTCAAGCTCGACGCCCAGGCCGAGAAGGACCAATGGAGGAGGGACAAGGTGCACCTTGAACAGCGATTGACAGCGCTCGGAAGGGAACTCGTCGAACAACCTGAATCCTTGAAGGCCACCTACGCCGTGCGGGTCGCCCGCCTGGTGCCCGTGGGCATGGTCTATCTCTGGCCGGGGGCGCGCTGATGAACGGCCAGAGCTTTGGCGGGGACGTCGAGCGTCGCTATCACCAGACATGGATGGGGATGGCGCAGCCCATCGAAGGACTGGTGGTCTCCATCCCGGTTCTCGAGGATGCGCAGTGCATGCAGCGCCTGCCGGTGTCCGCGCAGTCGCGGTTCGTCCTGCTGGCGGGCCGGGAGTCACCTCGCGTGACGGATGTCCCGCGCTTCCTCCGGGAGGTGCTGGGCTACACCGAGGATGATTTCACCATGAGGTTTCCGGAGGACCTCCAGCTCGATATCGCGGAAGGGCAACAGACCATCAAGCCCACGCGGGGGCTATTGCGACGAGGGCCTCCTCCCGCGAAGCCGGAAGGGTTGCCAGATGACTCCACGCCCATCAGCCGCGCCGCGGAAGGCTTCGCGCTCCTGACCTGGGAGCTGCCGGCCGGGTTGGACCTGGACAAGAAGGAAGACACGACGGGCGCGTGGTTCTACGAGCCCACCGCCAAGTTCGACCGCCTGCTGCGCGCGGCCCGTGTCCCCATCGGTCTGCTGTTCAACGGGGACTCCGTGCGCCTGGTCTATGCGCCCCACGGAGAGACGTCAGGGCACATCACCTTCCGGTTCAAGGACCTCGTCACCGCCAGCGGTCGTTCGCTGTTCGACGCGATGGTGATGCTCCTGCACGCACGACGCTTCTTCGGGGTGCTGCCCGAGCATCAGCTCCCCGCGCTCCTGGAGCAGTCACGCCGCCGGCAGGCGGATGTCACCGACGAACTGGCCGACCAGGTCCTGGAAGCGCTCGGCATCCTTCTCACGGGTTTCGAGACGGCCGCTGAACGGGATGGCTCCCGGGCCCTGGACGAGGCGTTCTCACGAGGTGAGGACCATGTCTACGGCGGGCTCCTCTCCACGCTCTTGCGGCTCGTCTTCATCCTCTACGCGGAAGACCGGGGCCTGCTCCCCGTGGACCAGGAGCCCTATCGCGATGACCTGTCGGTGAAGGCTCTTCACGCGCAACTCGTCGAGGACTCCAGCCAATACCCCGATTCGATGAACCGGCGCTTCGGTGCGTGGCCACGGTTGCTGGCGCTCTTCCGGTGCATCTACCTGGGAGCCTCGCACGACAAGCTGCGAATGCCGGCACGGCGTGGACAGCTCTTCGACCCTGACGAGTTCCCCTTCCTGGGAAGCGCGGGTTCCGCCGACGCGGGCACGGATGCGCGGGTGCCTCCCATCGATGACGAGACGGTCCTCCAGGTCCTGGAGCGGCTCGTCTTCCTCAAGGGACAGCGACTGAGCTTCAGGTCGCTCGACGTGGAGCAGATCGGCTCCGTGTACGAGGGCTTGATGGGCTTCCACGTGAAGCGCCTGATCGGCGCTGGAATCTGTCTCAAGCCTTCGAAGGTATGGGTCTGCGCGGACGAGGTGCTGGCCCAGCCCGCGAAGCGGCGCGCGACGTGGGTGGAAGAGGAAGTGGGCCTCGACGCGAAGGCGGTAAAAGTCCTGTCGAAGGCGTTGGAACAGGCATCGACACAGCAGATGGTCCTGACTGCGCTGGAGCCGTACCGCGTGAAGGGGAGCGAGACACGGCGAGCATCCCAGTTGGTACTCCAGCCTGGCGACGAGCGGCGAAGGACCAGCAGCCACTACACGCCTCGAAGTCTGTCATCGCCCATCGTCCGCCGGGCTCTGGAGCCTTTGCTCAAGACGATGGGGCCGCAGCCCTCTTCAGAAAGACTTCTCAACCTGAAGATCTGCGACCCGGCCATGGGGTCGGGTGCGTTCCTGGTGGAGTCCTGCCGCTTTCTCGCGGACCAGGTTGTCGCCGCCTGGACACGTGAGAAGGCGCTGCAGCGTGACAAGCACGAGGACGAGGTGATGCGGGCACGCCGGCTGGTGGCCCAGCGATGCTTGTACGGCGTGGACAAGAATCCATGGGCCGTGAAGCTCGCGAAGCTGTCGCTGTGGCTCGTGACGTTGGCGAAGACGGAGCCCTTCACCTTCCTGGACCATGCGCTCAAGTGCGGGGATTCACTGGTCGGACTCGGCCTGGAGCAGCTTCAAGTGTTCCACTGGGCCCCGGCCAGCAAGAAGCAGTCGGAACTGCCCTGGGCGTTCATCGCGAAGGCGCTGAAAAGCTCGCTGAAAAAGCGAGAGCAGATCCTCCAGCTCGCGCTCGAACTGGAGGGACCGGAGCGCAAGCCGTTGCAGTTGGACCTGGACCCCGGCCGAGTAAAGGAGGGACTGCTTTTCGAAGCAGATGCGGCACTCGCGAGCGTCAAGCAGGTCGCCAATGCGTGCGTGGGCGCCTTCTTTGCCCAGGGGACAGATAAGGAACGGGAGAAGGAGCGCGTTCGCCGACTCGACCTGATCGGAACCTGGCTATCCAAGGAGAAGCATGGCGTTCTGCCGCCCATGCCGGCTGACATCGCGGCATTTTCATCACCTTCATGGACATTTCACTGGCCCTTGGAGTTTCCGGAGGTATTCCACGGGAGCCGGCCAGATCCTCTCGACAACGAACAAACCAACACCGCCGCCTGGATGGACGGCTTCGTCGGCAACCCACCGTTCCTGGCCGGTAGCGATGTGTCCGGAACATTAGGCAGCAGTTACCTGGATTGGATCCTCAAGAGCTTCAATCCATCCAACGGAAATGCGGACATCTGCGCCTACTTCATTCGCCGCGCTGGATTTCTCCTCGGCCAACACGGTGCGCTTGGAATGATCGCTACAGCAACAATCACCAACGGCGATTCCAGGGAAGCATCACTCCTCCCAATGACCCAAAGCGGGTTCTCCATCACATACGCAACACCAAGCCGGAAGTGGCCTGGGAAGGCAAAGGTCAACATCGTCTCACTCGCCATGGCCATCGGCAGCCCCCAAAGATACTCCCAATCGAGTTTCGATGGCACCCCGGTGCCCCATATCAACTCACACCTAAATCCAAAACCCGAACTCCCCAGCCCCAGGCGGCTTCAATCCAACAAGCTGCTCTCCTATCTCGGCATCAAGCTGACGGGCGAAGGCTTTCGAATCAGCAACGAAACAGCGGAAAAGCTCCTCAATAATCGCGCCAACGCTCAGGTTCTCAAGAAGTACATGCGTGGGGAGACAATTAACGACTCCCCCGCGCAGTATTCAGATGGATATGTGATTGATTTCACCGGAAAGACGCTGGAAGAAGCAAGGCACTGGCCCGAGCTGCTCTCAATCGTTGAAGAGCACGTGCGCCCACAACGCGAAAAGACCAACAGGAAGTCCCGTCGCGATAATTGGTGGCTATTTGGGGAAACCGCCATGGGACTTCGCAGGGCACTCCAAGGACTCAGTACGTGCATTGTCACCATTCGCGTTCCAAAACACATTGCATTTTCCATTCTCCCCACGGATAGGGCATTCAATGAAAAGGTTGTGGTTATAGCAAGAGATCATCCAGGCATACTCTCAACCCTCCAAAGTCGCCTGCACACCACCTGGGCCAAAAGGCACTCAATTAGATATACCCCATCAGACTGTCTCGAAACGTTCCCGCTCCCTAATGAGCCCGAACTGGACTTGCTAAGAGCGATTGGAACATCCCTTGATGCCGATCGGCGCAACTATATGATTGCCAGGTCGGCCGGACTGACGACGACCTACAACCTGCTCAACGACACACAAGAGTCAGACGTAGGAACTCAGGCACTACGAGCACTTCACGAAGACGTAGATCGAGCAGTGCTTGGCGCGTATGGCTGGTCTGACATCCAGGTTCCACCGTACTGCGGCGCCACTCCCAAACAGCTCGAAGCCTTCGAGGACGAAGTTCTCGACCGCCTCTTCGACCTGAACGCGCAGCGTGCCCACGAGGAAGCCCACCCCACCGTCCGCCGTCCCGCGAAGTCCCGCGCCCAGACCGCCTGAGCCCTCCCATGAATGTCCCAGACACAGGAGCGGTCCGCTCCCACCTCATCGATGCGCTCGAAGCGGACCTCGTCGGTCCGTTCCACAAGCCTCCAGGCGCGCCTGTCTCGGACGCCCCGGAAGTGCTCCGCACACCACCGTCCCGCTGGTACCTGACGGGTTTCCTCGTCCCGCTCGACCAGGGCGTCATCGAGGACGAGCCCGACGACGAGGAAGACGACCTGGCCGCGGGCAATGACGAGGACAACGAGGAATCCTCCCGCCCCGACCCGAGCGCCAAGAAGGTGCGCCGCCTTCCCGCCTCCATGGGCCTGTCCGTCTTCGTCCCCGCAGGCACGTCCCAGCTCACCGCCCATGTCTGCTGGGCGGACTACCAGCGCCTCGAAGCAGAGGAGCGCAAGCCGTGGCGCCGTACCTTCCACCAACGCACCGTCACCCTGCACCTGAACGACGCGGCGCTGCGGGACGGCCTGTACCTCCAGGACAGCGGGGGCCTGCGCCTGGAAGGCCACGTGGAGAAGACGAGCGAAGGAGAGCTCGCGGTCGCCATCTTCCTCGTCAACGCGCGCCCGCCCACCAGCACCGCCGTCGACCGCGACGAGGCCTATGCCTTCCAGACCCACCTCGCCCTGGAATGCGAGCAGGGCTTTGTCAGCCGTCAGGACTCCAGCGACGCCAGGAGCGAGGACGACGACGACCGCGTCAACGACCTCCAGTTCCGCGACCGCCAGCGGTGGGCCGTGGGCCATGGCATCTCCGTGCGTGTCCCATCCACCTCCGTCCCCGTCACCCGTGTGGAAACGGACTGGCTGCCACGCGTCGAAGTGCTCCCCGTCGAAGCGCGGCGGATTGACGAAGTCACGGTGGACATGGAGCAGCTCGCCGCGTTCACGACACCCTCGGAGGCCGTAGCGGCCTTGCTCCCCCTGGTCCGGACCTACCGTGAATGGGTGGCCACCCAGGCCACTCTCGCTGTCGGCAGCGAACGCCGCGAGGAGACACGGGATGAGCTCATCCGCAGGGCTCGACGCGCGGCCGATCGCATCGAGGAAGGCATCCAACTCCTGACACGGGAACCTCTCGCCTTCGACGCCTTCCGCTGGATGAACAGCGTCATGGCCCAGGCGGAACGCAAGGTCCGGCAGGAAGAGGCGCCACAATGGCGTCTCTTCCAGCTCGCCTTCATCCTGCTCAACCTCCCCTCCGTCGAGCACGAAGGCCACGCGGACCGAGAGCTCGTGGAGCTCATCTTCTTCCCCACCGGCGGCGGAAAGACGCAGGCCTACCTGGGACTCATTGCCTTCACCCTGCTCCTGCGCCGCCTCCGAGGACAGGCCCACCTCCACGGCGGCCTGGGCGTGGCCGTGCTGCTGCGCTACACGCTGCGGCTGCTCACCCTCGACCAGCTCGGTCGCGCCTCGACACTCATCTGCGCGCTCGAAGTGCTCCGCCAGCAAGAGCCGAAACGCCTGGGAGCCGTGCGCTTCTCCATCGGACTCTGGGTCGGCCGCTCCGCGACCGCCAACACGCTGGAGCAGGCCTCCACGCAAATCACCGAGTACAAGAACGACAACAGCGCCCGCGCGCAATCTCCCTTCCCGCTCGCCACCTGTCCCTGGTGCGCGACGCCGTTCGAACGGGAGTGCTTCATCCTCCGCCCCTCCAAGTCCAGACCCGATGAAGTGCTCGTCGGCTGCGCGAACATCGAGTGCGCCTTCAACCTGGGCCGCAACCCGGAAGGGCTCCCCGTCCTCTTCGTCGACGAGCAGATCTACCGGGAGCTGCCGTGCTTCCTCGTCGCCACCGTGGACAAGTTCGCCATGCTGCCGTGGCGTGGAGAGACGGGATTGCTCTTCGGTCGCGTCCTGGGTCGCACCGGGAAGCGCTTCGTCGGCCCGTGCAATGCCGCCGCGGACGTGAAGGCGGCGCTCGTGACGCTCCCGAAGGGGCTGCCTCCCCCGGAGCTCATCGTGCAGGACGAGCTGCACCTCATCTCCGGCCCGCTGGGCTCCATGGTGGGCCTCTACGAAGGCGCCGTCCTGACGCTCGCGCCCCGGGCGAAGCTGGTGGCCTCCACCGCCACCGTCCGCCGCTCCCGGCAACAGGTGAGTCGCCTCTATGGACGGGACGTCGCGCTCTTCCCTCCGCCAGGCGTGGATGCCTCCGAGACGTTCTTCGCCTCCGTGGGCAAGAAGGGCGCGCGCCAATACGTGGGCGTGGCGGCACCCGGGCGGCCCATGAAGGCCATCCTGCTGCGCGTCTATGTCAGCCTGCTCGCCGCCGCCGCGCGCGGCGAACAACTTCACGGCACCGTGAGCGCGGACCCGTACCTGACGCTCGTCGGCTACTTCAACAGCCTGCGCGAACTGGGCGGCATGCGCCGGCTGGTCGAGGACGAGGTGCGCCGACTGGTGATGGACCGCGTCCGCCGTCGTCCAGAGGACTTCGGCAAGGAGGCCGAGCATCCCTGGTACCGGGGCAGGACCATCCGCGGCGAGCCCATCGAGCTGACCAGCCGAGAGAAGACCGCTGACATCAAGGTCTCGAAGAACCGCCTGGAGCTCATGCACGGTCAGCCCCAGAGCATCGACGTCGTGCTCGCCAGCAACATGATCTCCGTCGGCGTGGACATCGACCGGTTGGGACTCATGGTCGTGGCGGGGCAGCCCAAGACGACCAGCGAGTACATCCAGGCGTCCAGCCGCGTGGGCCGCAAGCTGAACAAGCCCGGCCTCGTGGTGACGTGCCTCAACGCGGCCAAGCCCCGAGACCGCAGCCACTACGAGCGCTTCGGGACCTACCACGAGTCGTTCTATCGCTTCGTCGAAGCCACCTCGGTGACACCCTTCTCGGCACCGGCGCTCGACCGGGGGCTCGCGGGCGTGGTGGTGGCGCTGGGCCGGCTGCTGGACACCTCCATGACCGCGCCCCTGGAGTGGAAGTCCCTGCAGGCGCGCCGGGACGCGCTGGAGCAGGCGCTCGAAACCCTGGCGAAGCGCGCTGGCCGAGGGCTGCCCAAGGAGGAGTCGGAGCGCGCCAGCGGCATCGTGATGCAGCGCGCGCGAAGCCTGCTCGACTCGTGGCGCAACATCATCGAGCAGGCGAAGAAGGACGCCGCCCAGCGCGCGTACTCGCCCTACGACCCGGAGGGAAAGGGACTCAAGCCCCTGCTGCGCGGTTTCCTGGACCCCACCGACAACCTCACCCAGGACGAGCTCAAGTTCGACGCGCCCACGTCGATGCGTGACGTGGAGTCCTCGGTGCACCTGTGGATTTCACGTCAACCCCTGGGCGGCTACCGCGCCCCGAAGGCAGCGACGGTGGAGGTAGCGAATGACGAACCGTAGGAAGTGGACCCGGGCCCGCTCGACGCGGCCGCCGGATGGGCGCGTGCGCCAGAGCCAGGTGGTCTCCACCTTCGGTCCGGGCAGCATGCTGGACCTCCTGAACGACGCAGTCCTGGTGGGCGGCCTGGACTTCTGGCGTCTCAAGGGCCAGGGCGAGGTGGTCAACGAGCCACGACTGCTGGAAATCGTCGAACCGCTCTACCACCGCAACAAGTGGCCGCTCAGCAAGGAGGCCCCCTTCCGCAAGCCCCCCGCTGGGGATGAGCGAGAGCCGACGGAGTCCTGCGGCATCCAGGTGTATGAGTTTCCGCGCTGGTTTGTCTGCCAGAACCCCCACTGCCGCACGCTGGTGCGGGCCAACAGCCTGGAGCGCGTGAGCCAGGAGTACCGCCATCGCTGCGCGGGTGTGGAAGCGAAGCCCGAGCGCTGCGTGCCGGTGCGCTTCGTCGCGGCCTGTCCGCGGGGGCACCTGTCGGACATCGACTGGAGCTGGTGGATGCACGAGCGCAAGCCTTGCGACGCCCCACAGCTCAAGTTCGAGGAGGGCGTGAGCGGTGACTTCAGTGACATCGAGGTCGCGTGCTCGACGTGCGGCAAGCGCCGGCGCCTCATCGACATGACCCACAAGGAGCAGCAGGACCGCTGCGACGGGGAGCGGCCCTGGTTGGGATTGGAGGCGCGGGAGCGCTGCGACGAGAAGCAGCGGCTGCTGGTCCGCACCGCCAGCAACGGCTACTTCGCGCAGACCACCAGTGCCATCACCATCCCTGAACCGGAGTCGCTCCGGCGCAAGGTGCAGTCCGCGTGGAGCATCCTCCAGTCAGCCACCGCGGAGACCCTGCCGGCCTTCCGGACCATTGCCCAGGTGCAAGCGGCGCTCGGCTCCGCCTCCGACGCGGAGGTGCTGGCGGCCATCCATGCGGAGCGCGAGCACACGCCCGAAGCCGTCCCGGAGATCCGCACCGCGGAGTGGCTCCAGTTCCTCGCGCAGCCACGGGAGAAGCCTGGCGAGATGCCCAGGGACCGCACCGAGGTCTTCTGGGCCCGGCGCATCGCTCGGCCCCAGGGACTGCCCTCTCTGGTCGAACGCGTGGTGCTGGCGCGACGGCTGCGGGAGGTCCAGGCCCAGGTCGGCTTCACGCGGCTGGAGCCCCTGACGAAGGACCTCCAGGGCCGCTATGACCTGGACGTGGCGCTCGCGCCGATGTCGCTCCACCGGGACTGGGTCCCCGTCACGGAGATGCAGGGCGAGGGCATGCTGCTGGTGCTCGACGAGCAGCAGGTGCATGCCTGGGAGCTGTCCGAGCCCGTGCTGCGGCGCGAGGAGGTGCTCAGGGCGGGATATGAGCGCTGGAAGCAGGGCTCCGGTTCGAAGCTCCCCTTCCCGGGCGTGCGGCTCTACCTGCTGCATTCGCTGGCGCACCTGTTGATGACGGAGGTGGCGCTGGAGTGTGGCTATCCCGCGAGCTCCATCCGCGAGCGGCTCTACTGCGCACCGCACAGCGACGCCGTCCCCATGGCGGGCATCCTGTTGATGACGGGCACCACGGGCGCGGAGGGCACGCTGGGCGGCCTGGTGGAGGAAGGCCGGCGACTGGGGCAGCACCTTGCCCGGGCGCTGGAGGACGCGCGCCTGTGCTCCAACGACCCCGTCTGCGCGCATCACGAACCCACGGGCCGTGATGACCGCGACCTGGAGGGCGCCGCGTGCCACGGGTGCCTCTTCCTCCCCGAGTGCTCCTGCGAGCGCTTCAACCAGTACCTCGACCGTGCGCTCGTCGTGCCTACGCTGGGCCACGAGGACGTCGCCTTCCTGACGACGCCGTGGACCTGAGCGGCGTGGCGACGTTGGATTTGGAGCGACTGAAGGCCGTGGTGGGCACGCGGCGGCTCGGGTTTCCGTTGTCCCGACTGGCGCTCCAGGGAGAGGGGCTGGAGCGGCTGACGGGGAATGTCGCGGCGTTGAACGCGCTGGGACGCGAGGGAACGCTGGTGCTGCTGGACACGGTGCTCGTGGAGCGTCGCGCGGGTACCCGGCGGCCAGAGCTGGTCTGGACGGGGCCGGAGGCCCGCTGGAGCGGCGCTCGCGACACGGCGGTGGTGCTGGCGGACCTGTTCCACAAGGCCACGAGCACGGTGCTGGTGGCCGGGTTCACGTTCGACCACGCGGCGGACGTGTTGGGGCCGCTGCATGAAGCCCTCCAGCGAGGCGTGAGTGGCAGGCTCTATGCGAGCGCACCGGTGGCCTCGGCGTTCCTGCGGGAGCACTGGCCCTTCGGTCCGCCCTTTCCGGAGTGCCACGGCTTCTCACCCAGGAGGGGTGTCTTCGCCAGCCTGCATGCGAAATGCGTCGTGGTGGACGCACGGTGGGTCTTCGTGACGTCCGCGAACTTCACGGACCGGGGACAGACACGGAACATCGAAGTGGGCGTGCTGCTGGAGGACACGCACCTGGCCGCGGTGCTGGAGGCCCAGTTCTCCACGGGGGAGTGGTTCTCACGCGTCGCCTGATCCGGCATGGCGCCGGATGGAGTCCAACTACGCGTTCTTCGACGTGTCTCCGACGAGGGGGGCGGTGCTCGACGGGCCCTGGGCGTCACTTCCACCTGACCTGGGTTCTGCTCGGCGCTAGTGTGAGTCCATGCGTCTACAGCCTGAACATGTTGCGCTATTCCATGAGCGGTTCGCCGACTTCTATGACGGAGTGGTGCGCAAGGTCGAGCTTGAGGTCGGCGTCCCTTCAAGGGCCTGCAAGATTGAAGTGCAGTGCAAAGACAGAGATTCGCGCTCTGGGTGGTCCAGGGTCACTTTTTCTGTGCGCGGCATGAAAGAGTTCAGGTTCGAGCTTGGCAGGACGACATTCGAGGTCCTGTCGGGTGGGGTGCAAATCGACTGGCAGGAGGATCGTGTGTATGTGGTTCTGGATGCCTACCCTGATGACGGCCCTGGCTTGCCTGACCTGGCGAAGAACACTGCCTATGTTGTCGGTGAGGACTGTGAATGGAGTTGCGTCGAGGAGCTTGATGGCTGATGGGGCGCGGCTCGAACAGATTCGCCTGTCGTCAGGGAGGCCGTGAGGATACCCAGGATTGGACGTCTTCTCCCCAGACGAGCGATGCGTTCGAGCGGCGATTCCAGCAGCCCCTCCAATCTCGCAATCGACGTGTCCCTGGGGGCGAGTTCCGCCACCACCGGCGAGCGCCGTCCGCTGTCCGGCGGCCGCTCCGAGTCACGGTGACCGTCAAAGAGGAGGTTTGGGGGGATGACCCTGAGCGTCTGTCGCGGGGAGCTGGCGTTGCTCGAAGAGGTCCAGGGCGACGTCCAGCGTCCCGTCGACGGCGCGGTTGACCCAGCGGACCATTCCATAGGTGCCGGAGAGGGCGGCGTCATGGAGGGATTGCAGGGTGCCCACGGGTGCGTCGAGCGTGGGAATCAGCCGGAGTACCTCGAAGGGCTTCGCGGCGCTGGAGCGGTGGATGCGCTCCACCGCAGTGGCGCCCTGCTCCACGGCATCGTGCACCAGGTCCTTCAGACCACGTAGGCGAGTCATGCGACCTCCACTGCGAGCGACTCGCGCAGCCGCGCATAGACTTCCGCGTGGTGGGCGAGCGAGACGTGGTCGATACCGGCGACCACCTTGACGTTTTCCGGGGGGAACAGCGGGCTCGTATCACGAGGGCCGGTGCGTCCGGAAGCGCTCGCCAGGGAGACGACGCCGTCACCGAACATCGCGGACAGCCACTTTCCCTGCTCGCCGAGCGCTCCGACGATGAGGTGGTGGGCGATGCCCGGGGGAGGGAGCAGGGGCGTGCACGGTGACGTGGTGTCTTCCCAGTCCTGTCGGCGGAGTCGGGCGACGCCCAGGTCCTTCACGCCGCTGCTGCGCAGGTCGACGACATCGGCGACCAGGCGGGTGTAAGGATTGGGCACGGCGCGGAGCACCTGGGCGACGACGGTGCCCATGCGCTCCAGGGGGCTGCCGAAGTGGGGCACGCCAATGGAATACGAGCGGCGCACGAGGGAGAGCCAGGGCAGGCACGCCTCGGAGGCGATGTGGCAGGCGCTGCGCAGGACGAGGCCGCCCATGCTGTAGCCGACGAGGACGAGTTCTGTGATGGGGACTGGGAACTCGGCGACCAGGCGTTGCAGGAGGTGCGCGAGGGCCTCTCCGTTGTCGGAGATGTGCAGGCCGGTGTTGTAGCGGAGGTAGAGCGGGGTGAAGCCCGCGTCGCGCTCCAGGAGGGAGCCGTAGTCGGTGGTGGGCTCGGCGGGGAAGGCCCAGACGGCTTCGGTGACGGCGAGGCCGTGGACCCAGAGGGCCACGCGTCCCGTGGAGTGGGGATGCGCGGAGCGCAGGGCCTCACGCTCGACGGGGAGGGCGCGGCCCTCGTGGTACAGGCCCATGGGCGTGGCGAGCGCGTTGTTCTGGCGGTGGAGGTAGTCGCCCAGCACGCCGTTGAGCACGCCGAGCGCCAGATCCACCTTGCCCACGCGAGGCTTGGGCGGAGCGGGGGGCACCGCTTCATCGGGAGAGGACGAGACCACCGGGAACCCAGGCTCGGAGTCTGGGCTTTCAGCCGCTTCCGAAGTCGTCATTCAGTACCTCCACGCGCAGTGTGACACGTCGCGTCATGGAAGTCGAATCCAGGGGGAAAGAGGGGCTAGACCTCATTGAAACGCACGCCCATCGCGAGGGTGCGTTCGAGCGCTTGCTTGATGGGCTCGGAGACAATGAGGGCGATGTCCCAGCCCCAGGTTCGGAACACCTGGGGATTGCCCACTTTCGAGGGGTCGATGCGCATGCGGTACACGGAGCGGTACTGGCCCACCTTGTCGGGTCGACCGTCCTCGGGCTCCCAGTAGTTCGCTTCGGCAGACCGCTGATCATCAATGCAGCGAACGAGCTGCGTCGCGACGAGGAGTTGGTACTGGTCCGGGTGGTCCGGGACATCGACTGGGATGAACTGCACGTCAGAGGCGCAAGCTCGGTGAGGAGGGTGGCGATTCGGACATGCACGACCGGGGTGCTGAAAGCCGCGTGGGAGAAGTCGAGGGGGCGGCCTGGGTGCTCGACTGGAATCCTGGGGCGGGTGGAGATGCTTACGGGCTGGCCGTGCCTGAACATCCAGGTGTCCTCCAGCTTCTGTCCCGACGGACCCTTCGGGAAACTCAGCTCCCATCGGTTTCGAGAGACACATCGTCCAAGAGGCCGAAGTACCGCATGTGCGAACCCCGTGCTGGCCTTCAGGGTGTGACGAGCTTGTTGCGAAGGTCCTGGGAGGAGCCACTTCGCCTGGACATCCTGCGCGCCTGACATTCTGCGTCGAGCGCCACGCAAAGAGAGGAGAAGCCATTCTCAAGGATTTCGCTCTCCAGGTATGCTCTAATGCGCAGCCATGCCCAGGACTCAATTGCTTTGCTTGTCCATGTCAGTCGTCTTGTTGATGGTGACGGGCGCCGGTGCATATGAAATGGCTCCGCATGCCGCCGCCCAGAAGCTTGGCTTCGAGCCTGTCCATGAGGCGATGACGCTGGCGAGCCTCGCCTGTGCAAATGGCACTCCGACTGCTGCATCCGCAACGGAGCGGCCGACTCTGAACTGCATGCACATCACGGAGCACCTGAAGGACCTGGGGGATGCGTACCTTAGATATAGGAGCAACAAGACTCGCGACCTGCGCTCAAGCAATGGAGGCGTCTACGATCTGGATGAAGCCCGGGAAATCATAGATGGAGTGCTCTGGCCGGATGATCCCACGCGTATGCACCGCAATCCCACGAGAGAGGTACGTGCAGCGGTAAACCACTTTCACGTGTGCACGAAACTCCAGGACCAGTATCTGTCTTGTGCCAATAGGTACTGCATGTCGCACTTCGGAAACCTCCAGTTCTTCCATTCGATGGTCCCAGCCGCTCCCTGGTGCGAGGAGGCGCGCCCCGGTAGCCCGACGTGTGAGCTTGCAGGAAAACCCATAGAAGAAGGGTTGGAGCAGTGGGTGAAGTGGCTGGTCCGGTTGGCAAAAGGAGAGACGCAGGCCACCGACCACCTTTTTACCGTCGAGAAAGGATTTCCTCAGCAAGTTTTCGACCAGCAGTACTGCAACCGTGAGGGTGGCATTCTGTGGTGGAAGACGCTACCCATGTATCCGAACTCGATGAGGATCGAGGAGTTGCTCTACACGAATTGTGATGCGGTGGGGGCGGGGAAATGCCTCGTAGTTCCTCCGACTGATCACAAAGCTCGCAAGACACAGCGACTCGCAGTGGGCGCACTGTTGCACATGATTCAGGACTCGTATGCGCAGGGGCATACGCAGCGTCGACCTGCTGATGTGAGACATGCCGGCTCGGCGTTCGTTGCCTGCTCTCCTGTCGAGCGATTCCACGACTACCGGGCGCAGGTGAAGGACAAGATTGCGAGTGAGGCTCACAAGAGTGCCGACAAATATCCTGCGTGGGATGCGAGTTGCATGGCAGTAGACAGGCTTATTGATGATCCGGTTACTGCGGGGGCGAACCTGATTGTCATGCTGCGGGAGCCGAAGACCCAGGACCAGCAGATCTGGGACTATCTGCGTTTGCGAGTCTTTGGGTTGGTCGATTAGCCATGCAGATGTAGTTCGGAGGAGACCGCAGTCGCGCTCCTGTTGAAGGAACTGAAGGGATAGGAGTGCGACTTTCCATATGGCAGCCATCCAGCACTGAAGTGCAGGTGCCGTCAGTCCGGTTGGCCACCTCGATATGGAAATGGATGCGGTAGAGGCCGGCTTCAGCCGCACTACGGCAGGAGCGTGGCGCATGCCATGGCAGTTGAGAACGTAGAGCCTCTACTGGGCGGGCGCAGCGCAAGAATACATTGGGCTTTTCGGAGGACGAGGAGCCCTGCGCGCTCTATTCCTTCGGGCCTCTGCTATTGAGTGCGAACCGGGGCACAACGGCAGTGCGCGACGATGGAAGTGGACCCATCCAGCCCTACTATTCACGGCCGGGAACGTGAGGACGGATGAAGCGATTCTTCTGGGTGGATGAGGACAGTGCGGCCGCCGCGAAACATGGTGGCAAAGCGCACGGTGCGCATCGGTGGGGTCTGCCGGGTGCGACGTGCCACGATTGCGGCGCCACCTGGAGTGGTGCTGGCCACCACTACCCAGGAGTGGACCTGTCAGACCTGCCAGAGCGGCGCGAGTTCGAGAAGGCTCGCCCCGAGTCCTTCCATGAGTTCGCCCGTCTCCTCGAGCTGGTACGTCCCCTGGCTCCCCTGAACGCGACGATTCCTCCTGGCGCGGGCCTGGGGCCCTTGGTGGGAACCGCGTTCGGAAAGCTCCCCGACTTCGCGTGGATCATCGAGGTGCTTCTGGTGCATCAAGAGGCGTTGGAGCGTCTTCAATCCGAAGGCGTGAAGGGCCTGCGCGCCCACCCCACCGCCCTGAAGTTCCGCCAGAAGAGCCCACCGGAGTTGCTGGAACTCCAGGTGGATCCTCACGGGCGTCTCCATCCCGACTGCATTCCTCCCGATGAGCCTCCACCGTGCCCGACCTGTGGCCGGTTCGGCCTCACTCGACCCGATGAGCCCCTCCTGGCCGCGGCCTCGCTCCCGACGGAGCTGGACCTGTTCCGGGTCGGCAACTTCGCCACGATGGTCATCGGCACCGAGCGGTTCGTCGACTCCGTCAACCGACTCGGACTGGATGGCCTGACCCTCCGTGAGCTGCCGACGCGTTAGGCCGACAGCCTCAATCCCCGCCTACTTCCGCCGTTCCTGAATCGCCTTGAACACGATGCGGTCCAGGAAGCCTGGGGTGAACAGCTTCAGGTACTGGCCCACCTTGCCCTTGGTGGTCATCACCACCTCGCGCTCACGCTGATCCATGGCCTTCAGGATGATGGACACGCACGTGCCCACGTCCATGTTGCCTTCCGTCTCGTCGTGCGCGCTCACCTGCAGCGGCTTGCCGTCCTTGCCCAGCGCGTTGGCGCGGACATTCGTCGCGACGAACCCCGGGCACACCACCGTCACGTCCACGCCCGTCCCCATCAGCTCCACGCGCAGCGAATCGAAGAACCCGTTCATAGCGTGCTTGCTCGCCGCATAACCCGAGCGAGTGGGCACGCCCGTCTTGCCCGTCAGCGACGACACCGCGACCAGGAGCCCGCGCCGCGCCTTCAAGTGCGGCAGCGCATGGTGCGTGCAGTACACCGCGCCCAGGTAGTTGATGCGCATCAGCCGCTCGAAGAGCGTCAGGTCCGTGATGTCCTCGAACCGCGCGTCCATGGAGATGCCCGCGTTGTTGACGAGCACGTCCACTCCGCCGAACGCCTCCACCGCCCGGTCCACCATCCGCCGACACGCCTCCGGGTCCCCCACGTCCGTGGCCACCGCGATGGCCTTCCCACCCGCCGCCTCGCACCGCTGCTTCACCCGCTGGAGGGCGTCCTCACTCCGCGCGGCCAGCACCAGATTCGCGCCCCGCGCCGCGAGCGCCACCGACAGCTCCTCGCCGATGCCCATCGAGGCACCGGTGACCACCACGCTCTTGCCTTGCATGGCCGGCATTGTCGCCCCGCGCTCCCAGCGCGTCGAGGCTGCCCGCACCGGCCTACACCCACGCACAGCGGACCGCCCCCAAAAATAAACCCGGTAACACTTTCCGGAGCCCTCGGTGTTCCGTTCGCGCCAACGCATTTCGAGAGGGGAAAGAACTCCATGTCGTCCATCGCGGTCATCGCCCAGGTCCCCGCCGAGAATCTCGGCTGGCTCAGCAGCAAGCTGCTCGGCGTCACGCTCACCTCCGCCGAGTGGGTGCTGTGGATCCTGGTCGTCCTGTCCGTGCTCTCCATCGCCATCATGCTGGAGCGCGCCGTGTACTTCTCCCGCAACCGCCTCCCGGACTCGGAGACGCTCGCGGTACGGCTCGCGCGCGGAGAGCTCGAGGCCGTCCGCGTGGCCATCCAGGGACGCCGGGGCATGGAGGCCGCCATCATCCGCGAGGGCCTCGCCTCCGCCGCGCAAGGCGCTGACTCCGTCGAGCAGGTGATTGCCTCCACCATGGCCCGCGAGCGTCCCCAGTACGAGCGCTTCCTCTCCTTCCTCGGCACCCTGGGCAACAACGCCCCGTTCATCGGCCTGTTCGGCACGGTGCTCGGCATCATCAAGGCGTTCCACGATTTGGGCTCCGCGGGCGTGAAGGGCGCGGCAATCCAGCAGACGGTGATGGGTGGCATCTCGGAGGCGCTCGTCGCCACCGCGGTGGGCCTGGCCGTCGCGATTCCCGCCGTCGTCGCCTTCAACATCTTCAACCGTCAGCTCAAGACGCTGACCAGTCGCGCCAACGCCCTGGGCCACGCCCTGGTCGGCAGCCTGCGCGCGGAGGTCCGCTAGTCATGGCTGGAGGCTCGCAGCAGGACGACGAGGAAATCACTGGCATCAATGTCACCCCGCTGGTGGACATCGTGCTGGTGCTGCTCATCATCTTCATGGTGACGGCGAACTTCATCGTCCGCGAGACGGTGGAAGTGGACCTGCCCCGCGCGGCGAACGGCGGCGAGACGGTGCAGGGGCTCGTCAACGTGGTGCTCGACAAGGAGGGCAAGCTCTACTTCGACGGTGCACCGGTGAGCGAGGCGGAGCTGTCCACGAAGGTGTCCGAGGCCGTGGCCAAGGACAAGGACACCCGCGCCATCATCAGCGCCGACCAGAGCATCGCGTATGGACAGGTGATGCGGCTCATCGACACGGTGAAGGGCCACGGCATCGCGAAGTTCGCGCTCAACATCGAGAAGGACGTCGCGCCCGCACCCCGGGGCTGACGCGAAGGCCATGAGTACGAGCGTGCTCGACAGTGGTGTCGTCCTCCCCCGACGGGGTGGCAACGGGTTGTTCGTGGGGTTCGTCACGGGCTCGCTCGTGTTGCACGGGCTGGGGTTGGTGGTGCTGCACACCCGCCCGCCCGAGCGTCCCGCGCCGCAGCGTCCCGTGGAGCTGGTCATGGTGGAAGTCACAAAGCCTCCACCGCCCCCGCCGCCCGTGGTGGAGGAGCCGAAGCCGGAGCCCCCTCCGCCGCCGAAGGTCCGCGTGAAGCCTCCGCCCATCAAGGTCGCCGAGGCTCCCCGTCCGCTGCCTCCGCCTCCCGTGGATGCGCCGCCTCCACCGAACGAGACGCCTCCGCCGAGCGCGAAGCCAGCGCCCCTGGTGGTCGGCATCTCCATGTCCTCGACGACGAACGCGGGAGGCTTCGCGGCGCCGGTGGGCAACACCCTCTACGGCCGCACGGCTGACAAGGCCAAGGCGCCGCAAGAGGTGAAGACCTACAGCGCGCCCAAGTACACGCCCATCTACCAGGTGGACCGTGAGCCGCAGCTCGCCAGCGAGGTGAAGATTCCCTATCCCGACGAGGCACGTCGCGCGGGAGTCGAGGGGACGGTGACGCTGTCCATCACCATCGACCCCGAGGGACGCGTGGTGCATGCGCGCGTGCTGAATGGCCCTGGGCACGGACTCGAAGAAGCCGCGCGCACCGCCATCCTCCGCTTCCGCTTCCGTCCCGCCATCAAGGGAGGCGAAGCAGTGTCCACGGAAATGAAGTACGCCTATACCTTCCTGCTCGATTGAACACCCGCTCCCGCCGAGAGAGGGCCGGAGCGGGGGAGTGCACCGGTGGGCCCCTTCCACATCCACGGCCCGTCCATGCTCGCCGGCTCCTCCAGCACGCCTTCACTCCGTCCCTTTGTCGGCGGGAGTCCGTCTCCCTTCACGCCCCTGTCCTTGAAAGCCCCATGTCCTCGAACGTGAAAGCCCGCGCCGCGCTCGCCGCCGCTTCCCTCTGGGTGGCGACTCCGGCGCTCGCGCAGGCGCCGCAACCCGGAGCCCCCGCCGCCGAGTCACCACCGGCCGCGCAGCCCACCATCACCAAGCCCCCGGCGCTGGTGCAGCAGGTCGAAGCCCAGTACCCCGCCGAGGCGCTCGCGCAGGGCCTCACCGCCTCCGTGCGCCTCATCATCACCATCGCCGAGGACGGCGCGGTGACGGACGTGCAGTCCACGGAGCCCGCGGGACACGGCTTCGACGAGGCGGCCCTCGCCGCCGTGCGCCAGTTCCGCTTCACGCCCGCCGAGGTCGACGGCGTGCCCGCGCCGGTGCAGGTGGAGTACGTCTACCACTTCACCCTCAACGCGCCCCCGCCGCCCGAAGGCCAGGTCGCCGCCGAGCCCGAGGCGCCCAAGGCGACGCTCACCGGTCAGCTCATCTCGCGAGGCAGCCGCTCGCGCGTGGCCGGCGCCACCGTGCGCTGCGGTGACGACGCGGAGGCCACCGAGGCCGTGTCCGACGTGGACGGCCGCTTCACCCTCGAAGTCCCTCCGGGTGAGTGCGCGGTGCGCGTCATCGCCTCCGGCCATCAGCTCTACCAGACGAAGGAGATGCTGAAGGCGAACGAGACGACGGAGGTGAACTTCTACCTGGCCCCGGCCGGCAGCGCCTTCGAGACGGTGGTGCGCTCCGAGCGGCCGAAGAAGGAAGTGGTCCGCCGCACGGTGACGCGCGAGGAGGCGCAGAAGACGCCGGGTACCTTCGGCGACCCCATCCGCGTCCTCCAGACGCTGCCGGGCGTGGCGCGCGCGCCCTTCATCTCCGGCGACTTGCTGGTGCGCGGCTCCAACCCGGGCCAGACGGCGACGCTGATGGACGGAGTGCGCATCCCCAACCTGTTCCACCTGCTCGGTGGACCATCGGTGGTCAACGCCGAGTTCATCGACTCGCTCGACTTCTTCCCGGGTGGCTACGGCAGTCAGTACGGCCGCGCGGTGGGCGGCGTGGTGGACGTGGCCACGCGCAAGGGCGCTGCGGACACGGTGCACGGGTCCGTGAAGGTGGACCTGCTCGACGCGGGCTTCTTCATCGAGGCGCCCATCACCGACGGCATCAGCGTGGCGGCCTCCGCGCGGCGCTCGTACATCGACACGCTGCTGCCCGCGGTGCTGCCGGACGACGAGGGCTCCACGCTCTCCATCGTCCCCGTGTACTGGGACTACCAGCTCCGCGTGGACTTCGGCGCACCGCGTGGCTCCACGCCGGAGCCCGGAGCCGCGCGCAGCACCGGCTACATCATGGCCTTCGGCAGCGATGACAAGCTGCGCCTGGTGTCCGGAGGCGAGGAGGAGAACCGCGACATCTCCCTGGACACGCACACCGTCTTCCACCGTGTGAAGGGCGACTGGACGTACCGCAAGGGCCCGCTCACCACCGTCTTCACGCCGTACGTGGGCGTGGACTACTTCGACATCAGCTTCGGCCAGTACATCGAAAACGACTCCATCTACTCGCTGGGCGCGCGCGAGGTGGTGTCGCTGGAGCTGTCCGACGCGCTCACCCTGCGCACCGGTCTGGATGTCTACTTCGAGCACGTGAAGGTCGACGTGCAGGCCCCCTCCCCGGAAGGCACCGAGTACGTGCCCTTCCCAGGCAATGACCCCGTCGCGGAGCTCATTCACGAGAAGCTCACCATCAACGGCTTCGACGGCGCGCTCTTCGCCGAGATGGACTTCAAGTGGGGCCCGCTCACCGTGACGCCGGGCGTGCGCGGCAACCTCCAGAAGGTGGGCGGCACGCGGAATCTGTTGTTGGACCCTCGGCTGTGGGTCCGTTACATGGCCACCGAGCGCACCTCGCTCAAGGGCTCGCTCGGCCTCTACAGCCAGCCGGCGGACACCTTCCAGTTCATCTTCTCCCCCTACGGCAACCCCCTGCTGGGCTACCAGCGCGCGTTCCAGTCGAGCCTCGGCGTGGAGCAGCGACTGGGGGACGTGTGGAACGTGGACGTCACCGGCTTCTTCAACCGCCGCTTCGAGAACGTGGTGGCGCCGGGTGATGTGCGGGCCACCGACAACGGGAGCTTCACGCAGGACCGCTTCGTCAACGCGGGTATCGGCAAGGCCTATGGCGTGGAGTTGATGGTGAAGAAGGACCGCGCCGCCGCCACGGACAAGTGGTACGGCTGGCTGTCGTACACGCTCAGCCACGCGGAGGACGGTCGCGCGGGCGCCAAGCCCCGAGTGGACGGTGCCTTCGGCGACGATGGCCCTCCCGTCGTGAACGAGCAGACCTACGGCCTGAGCCTCTGGGACCAGACGCACATCCTCACGCTGGTGGCCAACTACGTGTTGGGCAATGGCTGGGAGCTGGGCGGACGCTTCCGCCTCACCACGGGGCGACCGACGACGCCGCTGGTGCATCCGCATGACGTCTACAACTCGGACTCGAACAACTACGGGCCCACGTACGGCCGCCATCTCTCGGGGCGGACCTCCACGTTCCACCAGCTCGACGTCCGGGTGGAGAAGGGCTGGCGCTTCGACAACTGGACGCTCGCGCTCTATCTCGACGTGCAGAACCTCTACAACGCGGAGAACGTCGAGTTCGTCTTCAATGACTACCGGTATCGCAACGAGATGGAGATACCGGGCATCCCCATCCTCCCCGTGCTGGGCGTGAAAGGAAGCTTCTGATGAACACCTGGCTCAAGTATGCGGGACTGCTGCTCACGCTGGGCGCCGTCGCCTGTGTCGACCCCGATGACAAGCCGTCGAACGTGCATGACCTGCGCGTGCTGGGCATCGCCGTGGAGCGCCCGGAGCTGATGGCTCCGACGTGTGAGCTCACCGCGGAGGCCCTCGAAGTCCTCACCAACGAGGTGTCCTACCGCGCGCTGGTGGTGGACCCCAAGGGCGAGGGGCGCTCCATCGCCTACACCCTGTGGGCCTGCGCGGACCCGGAGGACACCCTCTGTGAGAACACCGCCGAGCGCGTGCAACTGGCGCAGGGGACGATGACGCCGGGAGAGCTGGTGGTGCCCATCCGGCCCGGTGCCAGCGTGCTGCAGGACGGCACGCTGCTCCTGGACAAGGTGCGGCAGGCGGACCCTTATGAGGGCTTCGGCGGGTTGCGCATGCCGCTGGTGCTGAACCTCACCGCCGGGAGCGAGGCCATCTACGCGCAGAAGCTGATGGTGTTCTCCTGTCCGCTCGTGCCGGGCATGGCGCCCAACCAGCAGCCAGAGCTGCAGGGGCTTCGCCTGGAGGGCCAGCCGTGGGCGGAGGAAGCGCTGCCCGAGTTGACCGGACAGGGGCCCTTCGTGATTACGGCCGAGGACGTGTCCGCCCTGGAGGAGGCCTACGTGGTGCCCGGGTTCCGTAGGGAGGCCGTGTCGTTGAAGGAGGCCTGGTCCATCAGCTGGCATGCCTCCCTGGGAGAAATCCCGGACGAGGAGACGGGCGGCGCGGATTTCAACGGCGAGCCCGGCCGGCATCGCGTGGAGTGGGAGCCTCCGGAGAAGGACGGCGTCGCTCAGGAGGTCACCTTCTGGGCCGTGGCGCGCGACGGCCGAGGAGGCAGTACCTGGCTCATCCGCAAGGTCCGCTGGTCGCCGTAGCGCTGGAGGGGATGGCTCGCAAGGGGGCGGCCATCCGGGGTATGCCCTCGGTGCTCACGCGAGGCCGGGCCGAGGCTGGAGCGGGGTGGGAAGCGGATGATGAGTCGGAGCACAGCGCGCGGGTGGGGACGCGCGGCCGGGGTGCTGGCCGCGATGGTGCTGGTGTCGTGGGGCTCGGACTCGGGGGCCGCTCGGCGCGAGGAGGAGCCTGACGCCGCGCTGCGCCGCTTCGCGCTCGTCGTCGGCTCCAGCGAAGGCGGGCCAGGACGTGAGCGCTTGCGCTATGCGGGCTCGGACGCGCTGGCCATGTCGCGCGTGCTGGAGGAACTGGGTGGTGTGGCCCCGGCGGACCGCGTGCTGTTGCTGGAGGCGGACCGGGACATGCTCCTGTCCGCGCTGGAGCGGCTCAAGACGCTGGTGGATGGCGCGGCCGTGCCCGGTGTGCGGCGTGAGCTGGTGGTGTACTACTCGGGCCACTCGGATGCCGATGGCCTGTTGCCGCGCGGCGAGCGCGTCACCTACGGCGATTTGCGCAAGCTGATGGGCCTGGTGCCGGTGGACGTGCGCATCGCCATCCTCGACTCGTGTGGCTCCGGCGCGCTCACCCGCTTCAAGGGCGGGCTGCGGCGTCCGTCATTCCTCACGGATGTCTCCACGCAGGTGCGAGGCCATGCGTACCTCGCCTCCAGCTCCGCGGACGAGGTGGCGCAGGAGTCGGACAGCATCGGCGCGTCCTTCTTCACGCACTTCCTGGTGACGGGCCTGCGCGGCGCGGCGGACACCACGGGCGACGGACGCGTTACGCTGCACGAGGCGTATCAGTTCGCCTTCCACGAGACGCTGGCGCGCACGGAGCGCTCGCAGGGCGGTCCGCAGCACGCGGCCTATGACATCCAACTGGCGGGCAGCGGCGACCTGGTGATGACGGACCTGCGCGGCTCCAATGCGCGCCTGCGCGTGGCGGAGGAGGTGCAGGGCCGCCTCTTCGTGCGCGACTGGGGCAACCAGTTGGTGGCGGAGCTGCAGAAGCCCGCGGGGCGGCGGCTCTCGCTGGGCCTGGAGGCGGGGCGCTACCACGTCACGCTGGAGCGGCCCACGCAGCGCTTCGAGGCGGAGCTGCTGGTGGGGACGAAGGGCGACGCGGAGCTGCGCGTCGGTGACTTCGTGCCGGTGACGCTGACTCGCACGGCGGCGCGGGGTGGTGCCGTGCCGTCGGATGTGCCGCTCGCTCGCGAGGGAGTGCTGGAGGACATGCCCTCCGTGCCCATCAACCTGTCGCTGGTGCCGCCGCTGTCCACGAGCGCGTTCTGGGGCGGTGGTGGCCTCAACAACATCGCGTTGGGTGGGCTGGCGGTGCGCTCGTTCCAGCTCCGAGGCGTGGGCGCGGCGGGGGGCCTGGGCTGGGTGGACGGGACGATGGAGGGCGTGCAACTGGCGGGCATCGCCAACGTCACCGGCGGCGAGGCGCTGGGACTCCAGCTCGCGGCGGGTGGAAACCTCGCCTTCGGTGGGGCGACGGGCGTGCAACTGGCGGGCATCATCAACTACTCGGAGCGCTCCTTCTCCGGGTTCCAGCTGGCCGCGGTGGGCAACCGCTCGGATGCGGACATGCATGGGCTCCAGCTCGTCGGCGGCGTCAACATGGTGGAGAAGCTCACGGGCGCGCAGATTGGGGTCTTCAATCTGGCCGGCAGCGTGACGGGCGCGCAGGTGGGGCTCATCAACGTCGCGAGCAACGTGCGCGGGGTGCAGCTCGGCTTCATCAACATCGCCGATGACGTGTCGGTGCCCATTGGTTTGCTCAGCCTGGTGCGCAAGGGGCGCATCGCCTTCGAAATCTGGACGGATGAAGTCACGCCGCTGTCGGTCGGTGTGAAGTACGGCAGCCGCACGGTGCACGTGCTCGCGAGCATCGGCATGAAGGGGCTGGAGGGAGATGACTCCTGGCGCACCGTCACGTCGCTGGGCGTGGGCGTGCATCTGCCCTTTGGTGACTCGGACCGCTACTACGCGGACGTGGACCTCTCCATCGGTGGCTGGCAGCCCAAGCTCTTCGGTGACGGCACGGAGAACAATCTCTATCGCCTGCGCGGCAGCGTGGGCTGGGAGCTGAAGCGGCGCTTCGCCCTCTTCGGCGGCGTGTCCCTGAATGCCTACAAGCCGCCGGACGACAACCCGGACAAGGGGATGACGTGGATGCCGCAGTGGCAGACAGGGCGCGGGCCCACCGGTACGCGCATGTGGCCCGGCCTGTTCCTGGGCGTGCGCATCTGACGCGCGGGCGTCAGTCTCGCAGCAGCCACTCCAGCAGTTCCTTCGCGCCGTCCACGTGGACGAAGTGGCCCGCGCCGGGGAGCGTCGTCACCGGGCAGCCAGCGGCCTCCAGGCGCGCGGCCTCCTCGTCGGAGACATAGCGCGAGCGGCCTCCCCGGATGCAGCGCATGGGCGGACGGTCCTTGCGTTCCACGGCGGCCCACAGGTCCGTGCCGTTCACGCGTGAGTGCAGCTCCGAGAGGGCCTGTCGGTCGAAGCGCCAGCGCACGCCGTCGCCGTCCGCCACCAGGTTCATCACCAGCCAGTCCGCGAGTCCGTCGGACAGGCCCTTGCTGGTGAGCGTGGCGCGCATCTCCTTGCGGTCCTTCGCGCGCTGCGGGGCCTGGAGGAGGATGCCCAGCACCATGCCACTGTCGGACAAGTCGTAGGGCACGGGGCCCGGGGCGATGTCGAGCAGTGACACGCGGGAGACGGCCTCGGGGACGTGGAGGCTGGCGGCGAGCGAGACGCGTCCGCCGAGCGAGTGGCCCACCCAATCGAGGGCGCCGTTGAAGCCCTGGGCGCGCGCGGTGTCCAGCACGTCGCGAGCGACGGTGTAGAGGTCGGCGCTTGGGGGAGGGACGGGCGAGGTGCCGTGGCCGGTGAGGTCGGGCAGGAGGAAGCGGCGCCGAGGGTCCGCCGCGCTCCACGCCATCGCCAGGGAGCGCAGGTTGCGCCCCGAGCCGAGGAAGCCATGCAGCAGCACCGTGGGCACATCCCCCTCACCGACCTGGAAGCTCTCGAGGACCACGCGACTCACGCCTTTCTGGCCGGCCCGGAGTCTTGACCTGGGGTGGGCCGTGCCGCTTCATATCGCGAACTTCTCTTCGACGAGGTCGCCCCGCGTGTCCACTGTCTCCCTGTTGTTGTTCGTGCTCGCCGCCGCTCCCGTGACGGGGGCCTCCTCTGACCCGAAGGCCGCCATCGCCACCGTGCTGGATGACTGGCACAAGGCCGCCGCCGACGCGGACGAGGCGCGCTACTTCGGGTACTTCACGCCGGATGCCGTCTACATGGGCACGGACGCCACGGAGCGGTGGACGCGCGACGAGTTCCGCGCCTGGTCAAAGCCGTACTTCTCCAAGGGCAAGGCGTGGAGCTTCAAGGCGACCTCGCGTCACATCACCGTGGCGAAGGACGGCGCGGTGGCGTGGTTCGACGAGACGCTGGACACGCCCAACCTGGGGCCCAGCCGGGGCAGTGGTGTGCTGGTGAAGGACGGCGCCACCTGGAAGATTGCCCAGTACAACCTGTCCATCCCGATTCCGAACGACCTCATGGATGAGGTGGTGAAGCGCATCCAGACGCAGGCGCCGGCGAAGCCCGCACCTCCGGCTCCGAAGAAGAAGTAGTCACGAGGGGCGTGTTCCTCGATCTCAGGTGGGATTTGCTCCGTCTCGCGACGTGGGCGGTGCCACCTGCTCCCCGGCCCGTGAAGGCAACAGGACTCGCGGAATCACGCCGAGCACGGCCCGAAGCTGGGACTCCTTCCCCAGCGTCCTCAACCGCTCCCGCGCAATCACGAGCAGGAGCGCGTTGAACCCGAAGGCCACGAGCACGTGCCACCAGGCATGGAACTGGGGATTCGGAATGCCTCGCGCCGGTAGCGTCTCGTTGAGCGTGGGGCAGAACTGGATGTCGCTCACCCACAAGACAATCGCGAGCGCATAGGCCCCGATGCCGAGCTGGAACAGTCGCTTCGTGGCCACGTCCGGACTGCGCCGCTGGAGGAAGTACGTTCGCCCGAGCGCGAAGAACTCCAGCGACGCGAAGCTCACCTGGAAGAGGAAGAACTGCACCGCGCCCCGGGTGAACGCCGTCAGGTACGTCACCAGCACCGCGTGCCCGAACAACACCCAGGGGAACCAGCTCCCGAACCGTCGCTGGGGCCGGTCCTCCAGCAGGATGTAGACGATGACGATGGCCAGATAGAGCATCGGCAGCTCGTCCAGCATCTGGTGTTCGCGGCGCAGCGTCATGTGGAACGCCGTGCTGCCTACTCCCACCAGCGCGAGCAACGCGAAGGCGAGGAGGAACCGCCGCTCCAGTACCCGGCGGTGCAGCACGACGCCCAGCACCCCCGTGAGGACCAGGATGAGACTGGACGCCGAGTTGAACAGCTCTCCGACGTGGAACAGGTGCTGGTAGTTCGTCTCGCACCAGTCCACCGTCGAAGTGCTCGGGCCCCAGAAGCCCGTCGTGGTCGAGGACATGATGCGCGGGAGCGTAACACCCGTCCTTCAGGTCCATCTCCTCTTAGCGGCGCGGCGCGACAATGTAGCGACCCAACCGAGGCACGTTGCCGCTCACGGTATGCGCCACTGTGTCCACCTGCGCTCCCGGAACCTCCTGCGCGATGTTCGCCATGGGCTGCCAGTAGAGCGTGAGGGAGGACTCGGACGCACCCGAAGGCATGAGGCTCGGGTCGTAGCGCACCGTCAGCCGAGCTTGCTTCAGGAGCGGCTGTTCCCCAGACGTGAAGGCGTAGTTGTGCGCCCAGGCGAACGTCTCCCACTCCGTCGGCACGATCATTCCCGCGCGCCAGGTGCCGGGCTCGACCAGAAGCTCCGAGGCCAGGGCCCCCGCTGGCAGCTCCCACCTCACGCGCCCTCCGTACATTGAGACGGTGCCCCCTGTCGGCAAGAAGCGTGCGGAGTCACCGCATTGATTCGGACGCAGCTCGCCCGCCATCGTCAGGCCGGTGAAGGTGTCCTCGCCCGCGAGCCCGTCCAGGATGCGATGGTACTGATACGTGGACGTGGAGGGAGGGACGCCCAGGTAGAGTTCCTCCTCACCCTGGCCGCTCGACCACAACGTGTCGATTCGCCGCATGCTCTCCGCGAGCTGCGGATAGTCGAGCCCATGCTGCTGGCACAGATTCCAGGCCGTCGGCGCGAACAGCTTGTTCGTCGCGTCACACAGGCTCTGGGCGTCTCCGCCGACGCGGTAGGAGACCGCGCGCACGAACCACTCGTGCGACAGTTCATGTCGCAGGAAGAGCACGACGTGCGCGTACTCATGCGCCACCAGGACCTGGTTCGCACGGGCCAGCGCGTTCTCCACCGTCAAGGGACGAGGGACGTTGGGTGGCTGCGCTTGCGAAGCCTCCAAATCCCATAGACAGACGTTCGACCCGGGCCCTGGTCCCTCGGGTGTCCAGTTCATGAACGACGCGCCCGCGAGAGTGCCTGGACTCCCGCACACGCTGTCCGAGGCGAGGTGGATGTCCACCGGCGTCATCTTCGGCACCACGTCGACTCCTGTGAGTGACAGCAGGTCGTCCTTCACCGCGCGGAAGCCCGCGTAGCGAGCGAAGATGTACGACTCTTCGATAGGGCATGGGTCCTGACAGACGATGCGGAACGTGTCCCCGGCGCGCTGATAGGCGATGTAGGACTGCCCTCCCAGCGTCACCGTCTGCGCGGGAATCGAGGGCACCTCGATGGGGGGACCCGCATCGGTTCCAGCATCCGCCCCGCCATCGCTCCCCGCATCTGGTCCCGCGTCGCGTCCGTGGACCCCCGCGTCGACAGGGTCACCGGGCGACGGGTCGTCCTCGTCGCCACAGGCCGTGAGCAAGAGCAGCGTTCCGAGCAGGGCACATCGCGCGAGGTGAACGAGAGGCGAAGGAGAGGTCATGGGGGCTCCGGAACGAGGTGGCCTGCTGGGACCGATATGGCCCAGGTCGCGCGTCATGGGTACCCATCGTCCGTGGGGTTTCTACATGAAGTGGTCGCATCCGAACGCTCTGACGCTCTGCCGCGAGTGACGCACTGAAGCGGACCTTCGTGGGGGCGTTGCTGCTGACGTTCTGCGCGCTGCTGGCCTGCTATCTGCCGGCGTGTCGAGCGACGAGGGTCTCCCCACTGGTCGCCTTGCGGGCCGAGTAGGCGCGGCGCTTTGTCCTGGCGGTGTTGATGCGATGGATGGGACCATCCTGGTCGTACCATTCGAAGAGGGCGCCATGTTTGATCATCCCCATCCGTGGCTTTGGGCCGGCTCAAGTCTGCTGGTCATCATTGTCGGGGCGCTGGCCATCAGGAAGGTCCGGCAGGAGCGCCACAGGCGGAACTGGATTCTCACCCACGGCCGACGGGTGAAGGCCACGTTGCGCGAAGTCAGATGCCATTCCGTGTTCGGGGACGACGAGGCCACCATGCACCTGTGGCTCCTGATGCACGAAGGGGAGCCGGGCAAGGACTGGCTCGTGGAGCAGGTGCGTTTGGTGCACGGGCGTGAGCTCATCCGCCGGCTGGTGGCCGGCACGGTGTTGGATGTGGCCTATGACCCCGCGGACCGTGAGAATCGTCCGGTGATTCTCCAAGTGGATGGCGACACCCTGTGGTGAGTCGCATCGACAGTGCCTCCCAATCAATGACAGTGGGAGGCACTGTTGGAGACCGCGAGGAGGTCAGGACGCGCGGGCGCCGGTGCGCTGCTTCCACGCGGTGAGCAGATGCTCGACGACCTCGTCCAGGCCCACGTCCTTCGTGACTTGAGTGAAGACGAACGGCCCGCTGCCGCGCATCTTCTTCGCGTCTCGCTCCATCACTCCCAGGTCCGCGCCCACGTGCGGCGCCAGGTCCGTCTTGTTGATGATGAGCAGGTCCGACTGGGTGATTCCCGGCCCACCCTTGCGCGGCACCTTGTCCCCGCCCGCCACGTCGATGACATACACCGTGTAGTCCGCCAGCTCCCGGCTGTACTGCGCCGCCAGGTTGTCACCGCCGCTCTCCACAATCAGCAGCTCCGGCGTCAGCTCCTCCATCAACTGCTCCAGCGCCAGCAGGTTGTGGCTGATGTCCTCGCGAATCGCAGCGTGCGGACACCCGCCCGTCTCCACCGCCTTGATTCGCTCCGGTGACAGCGCGTGGTTGCGGACCAGGAACTCCGCGTCCTCCTTGGTGAAGATGTCGTTCGTCACCACGCCCAGCCGGTAGCGCTCGCGAAGCCTGCGGCACAGCGCCAGCACCAGCGCCGTCTTCCCGCTGCCCACCGGCCCGCCGATGCCGATGGTGAAGGCCCGTGACTGGTAGTCGCGCTTCTTCGGCTCCTCCCGCTCCTCGAAGTGGCCCGGGTGGTCCCACTCCTCATGCGTGTGGTCGTGCTCGTCGTCATGGCCATGGCCGCGGTGGTCATCGTCGTGCATGTGCGCTTCACCTCAGGACAGGAAGAGTCTCGAATAGAGCCGGTCGTGCGTGGAACCCAGCAAGTCCAACAGCGGTGACGGCTGCGCCAGCTCCTCCAACCCCAGCCCCGCGCAGCGCTCCCACACCGTGTCCAACAATGGCGTCGCCTGATGCTGCAACTGGTGCGACTCGTGCGTGCCGATGATGCCCAGCCGCACCGCCGCCGACAGCGTGCCTCTCAACGTCAGCGACAGATGCAGCCGCTGCGCCTCCGACAGCTCCACCTCCAACACGTTCAACACCGCTCCGAACACCGGCGCGTGATGGAAGCCCAGCCCCGCCGCCCGCGCTGACTCGCGCAGCGGCCCCACCGGCCCCGGGAAGATGCGCGCGCACGTGTCCAGGAATGCGCGGCCCTGCGTGCGGCTCGCCCGGTGCGCCACGTGGCTGGTGAGGAACGCCTCCGCGCGCGCGTCCAGCTCCGGCAGTCGAGACGGCTCGCGATGCGCCGCGCTCAACAGCGGCAGCGCGCCATACCCCGCCTGCCACAGCAGCTCCCGCGCGAAGCGGCGCAGCTCCGGCGCCCCGCGCACCTCGCCCGCCTGCACCGCCGCCTCCAGTCCCCCCGAGTGCGCGAAGCCCCCCGTGGGAAACCCCGAATCCGCCAGTTGAAGCACCTTCCAGGACGAGCCCATGGCGCGAGGCTCCCGGTCAGAACAGCGAGTAGCGCTGCGCCAGCGGCAGCTTCACCGCGGCCTCACACCGCAACAGCTCTCCGTCCGCTCGCACCTCGTACGTCTCCGGGTCCACCGTGATGACCGGCAGCGCGTCGTTGAGCTTCATGTCCCGCTTGCTCAGGCCTCGACACCGCTTCACCGCGACCACCCGCTTCGTCAGCCCCAGCTCACGCGTCGTCCCCTCCGCCAGCGCGCGTGGCGAGACGAACACCACGCTGGTGGCCCCGAGCGCGCGCCCTCGCGCTCCGAACATGGGCCGCATCAGGTACGGCTGCGGCGTGGGAATGGAGGCGTTGGCGTCACCCATCTGTCCCCAGGCGATGAAGCCGCCCTTGATGACCAGCTCCGGACGGATGCCGAAGAAGGCCGGCCGCCACAGCACCAGGTCCGCCAGCTTCCCCACCTCCACCGAGCCGACCTCGTGGGACAGCCCATGGGCGATGGCCGGGTTGATGGTGTACTTCGCCACGTACCGCCGGATGCGCAGGTTGTCGTTGTCGCCTGCTTCCTGGCTCAGCCGACCACGCTGCTCGCGCATCTTGTGCGCCGTCTGCCACGTGCGACAGATGACCTCTCCCACGCGCCCCATGGCCTGGCTGTCCGAGGACATGATGCTGATGGCGCCCAGGTCATGAAGGATGTCCTCGGCGGCAATCGTCTCGCCCCGGATGCGGCTCTCCGCGAAGGCCACGTCCTCGGGAATCTCACGGTCCAGGTGATGGCAGACCATGAGCATGTCCAGGTGCTCATCCAGCGTGTTCACCGTGTACGGCCGCGTGGGGTTGGTGGACGAGGGCAGCACGTTGTCCACGCCGCACACGCGGATGATGTCCGGTGCGTGGCCACCCCCCGCGCCCTCGGAGTGGTACGTGTGGATGGTGCGGCCCTTGATTGCCGCGAGCGAGTCATCCACGTAGCCCGACTCGTTGAGCGTGTCCGTGTGGATGGTGACCTGGATGTCCTCGTCCTCGGCCACGGTGAGGCACGTGTCGATGGCGGCCGGCGTGGTGCCCCAGTCCTCGTGCAGCTTCAGGCCGATGGCGCCCGCGCGAATCTGGTCGACCAGGCCCTCCGGCATGGACGTGTTGCCCTTGCCCGTGAGGCCGATGTTGAGCGGAATCGTGTCCGTGGCCTGGAGCATCCGCTGGAGGTTCCAGATGCCCGGCGTGCACGTCGTGGCCTTCGTGCCCGTCGCGGGGCCGGTGCCTCCGCCCACCCAGGTGGTGATGCCGCTGGCGAGCGCCTCGTCCGCCTGCTGCGGGCAGATGAAGTGGATGTGCGTGTCCAGCCCGCCCGCCGTGACGAGGTGTCCCTCCGCGGAGATGGCCTCCGTGGTGACGCCCACCACCATGCCCGGAGTCACCCCGGCCATGATGTCCGGGTTGCCCGCCTTGCCGATGCCGACGATGCGGCCCGCCTTGATGCCGATGTCCGCCTTGTAGATGCCCGTCCAGTCGAGGATGAGCGCGTTGGTGAGGACGACGTCCAGCGCGTCCGCGTCGCCTGCCCCCGCGCGCTGGCCCATGCCCTCGCGCAGCACCTTGCCTCCGCCGAACTTGCACTCGTCACCGTAGACGGTGGCGTCGCGCTCGACTTCGGCCCATAGGCTCGTGTCGCCCAGCCGGACTTTGTCCCCGGTGGTGGGCCCGAACATGTCCGCGTAGTGGCGCCGGTCCATCTTCCGACTCATTCGTGCTCCCCTTCGTGGCCGAAGCCGCGCGCACGGACCGCTTCCATCCCTCGTTCACGATTCTCGTCGGAAACCTTGCCGCTGCCCAACGCGTTGCCTCCGCGCACCACCTGCTCGCCCGCGATGGCCACCAACTGCACCGTCTTGCGCTCACCCGGCTCGAAGCGGACGGCCGTGCCCGCCGGAATGTCCAGGCGTCGGCCGTAGGCCTTCTCGCGGTCGAAGGCGAGCGCGCGGTTCGTCTCGAAGAAGGGGTAGTGGCTGCCCACCTGGATGGGACGGTCTCCCAGGTGAGTCACGGTGAGGGTGACGGTGTCGCGGCCCGCGTTGAGCTCGATGTCGCCGGGCTTCACGCGCACCTCGCCGGGCACTCCATCCCCCGTGGATACCGGCGCGCTGAAGCGCTCCAGCGACGGCACCGGGAGGAAGCTGCCATACAGCGCGAGCTCCAAATCGCCATGCTCGGCCACCACCGGGTGGTGCACCGTCACCAGCTTGGAACCGTCCGGGAAGGTGCCCTCCACCTGCACCTCCGCGAGCATCTCCGGCACGCCCTCCATCACCTGCGCGCGTCCCAGGAAGCGCCGCCCCAGGTCCATCAGCTCCGCCACGCTCCGGCCGTCACGGATGAACTCCAGCAACTGCGTGGCGATGAGGGCGACGGCCTCCGGGTAGCTCAGCCTCACGCCTCGGGCGAGCCGCTTCTGGGCCAGGAAGCCCGCCTGATGCAGCAACAGCTTGTCGACGTCGCGAGGGGACAGGTGCACGAGACCAACTCCCAGGGGCCCGAGGGCGCCATGACTTGACGCGTCAACAGTAGTGCAACGTGTCGGGCGTCGCCAGGGAGGGGTTCAGACTCGCCGGGCCCAGGGGTCATCCCCGAGCAGCGCCGGGAGGAAGGAGAGCCAGTCCCGGGTGGTGCGCATCAGCTCCTCCACCGAAATGGCGGCGGCGCGCACCAGCAGGCCCTGGGTGCCCAGCGGGCTGGAGGAGGGGATGAGGGAGGCGCGCGCGGTGACGGGCAGCGCGGAGATTCGGGCGTGCAGCGCCTCGCGCGCGGTGGCCAGCGCGGGGCCGACGAGGAGGAGGGTGGCCATGGCCTCGAAGCGGCCCAGGCGCTCCGGGAGTGTGCCGTGCGTGGGGTCCAGCAGCCAGCGCTCGTCGATGAGCGCGCGCTCGCCCACGTGGACGCGCAGGGTGGAGGCGTAGTGCGAGAAGGCCCAGCGCTCGCCGCTGGCGCTGCGTCCGGAGGTGATGAGGTCCGCGACGATGAGCGACGCGCCTGGCGCGAGCTGGAAGGCCAGGGTCTGGCTGTAGCGCGCGCCGGTGAAACACGCGGTGGGGTCCGGCACCCAGGCGAGCAGCGCGTCCTCGCCCACGCGCGCGGACACGTCGCTGCGACAGCCGGAGGGCGAGCGGTAGACGCGATTGGCGCCCTGGGAGGACAGCCACGCGGTGGCACCGGGCGCCACGTCCACCTGGAGCGAGAGGTGGTCCCCGTCCACGAGGCCGCCGCCGAACGAGCTCGTATAGGCCCACGCGGCGTGGCCGTGATTGCGCGGGGTGAGCAGGCGCAGCGGGCTGTGCGCCAGCGCGGTGCGCACCACGGTGCGAGGGCCGGAGCGCTCGAAGGCGAGGTGGGCGAAGCCCGCGCGGCGGGGTGTCTCGGGGAGGGATGACCGCGGCTCCAGGCTCACGCGGTCAGCCTGGGCCAAACGCGGCCGGAGCACAACGCCCGGCCCGTGGCGAGGCGCCCCCGCGTGCGACGCAGCGCCGCGAGAGCGCTCGCGCGAAGAGCGCGGAGAAGAAGGGGAACAGCGGGTGTGCCGTGTCGTCGCGCAGCCGCGCCCTGTCCAGGTCCACCTGCGCTGGCCCCATGCACCCGGCCCGTCCTCGGGGCTCCTTGAGCGTGGAGACGAAGGGGAACACAGCGGGTGGGGTCGCCGAGCCGTCGCGCCTTGTCTCGCTCCACCTCGGCGACCCCATCGGCCCGGCCGGTCCTCGGGGCTCCTTGAGTGTGGAGAAGGGGGACAGCGGGGGCGCCGTGTCGTCGCGCAGCCGCACCGTGTCCCGCTCCACCTCGGCGGCCTCATGGACCCGGCCATTCCTCGGGGCTCCTCCTCCAGACGCCACCGGGTGGCGAAAGTCGCGAGACACTCCGGACCGAGCCCCGAGTTCCCAGAAGGGCGTCCAAGACGATTGTCGTGAAAATTAGGTCATGTGACCTATATTGTCCCCATTGAGGCACGGACGTCCCGTGTCCGCCCGTGTGGGGGTCGTCATGGTGTCCGAGGCAAGTGTCGTGCTGGTGGGGGGCTACGGCGTGGTGGGCGTCCGGCTCGCCCGCTTGTTGAGGGAGCGTCACCCCGGGCTGCCGCTCGTCATCGCTGGCCGCAGGCTGGAGCCCGCGCGGGAGCTGGCCGCCGCGCTTGGGAACGCCGAGGGCGTGGCGATGGACATCCGGGCCCCGTCACCGCTGGCGGTGCTCGGCGTGAAGCCTCGGGCCGTGGTGTCCCTGGTCAATGACCCGGAGGACCACCTGTTGATGTCGGCGGCGCGCGACGGTGTCCCCGTGCTGGACATCACCCGGTGGACGTCGCGGGTGCGGGCCGCGCTGTTGAGGCTGTCGGGCACGCCTCCGCGCGGGCCGGTGATGCTGGGCTCGGCGTGGATGGCGGGGCTGGTGCCTCGGCTGGTGGCCATGGCCGCGCGACGCCTGGGGCGGCTGGAGCACGTGGACGTGGGCATCCGCTTCGCGCTCGCGGACGAGGCGGGGCCGGACTCCCTGGAGTACATGGACCGGCTGGGGCTGTCCTTTGACGTGACGGAGCGCGGAACGGAGCGCCAGGTGCTTCCGCTGACGGACGGGAGGCGCGTGACGTTCTCGGACGGACGGAGCACGCGGGTGTTCCGGCTCGACACACCCGAGCAGGCGACGCTGCCCATGGTGCTGGGCGCGCGCGGCGTGGCGACGCGGCTGGGGTTCGACTCGGGCTCGGCGACGTGGTCGCTCGTGGTGCTCCAGCGGCTGGGAATCCTCCGCCTGCTCCAGCATCCCCGGCTGACGCCGCTGCGCCGCGCGCTGCTGGCGACCAGCGGCACCGGAGGCGAGGCCGCGTGGCTTGCCGACCTGGAGGGCGAGCACGGCCGCACCCGCATCGAGGTGGTGGACCCGAAGGGCCAGGCGCACCTGACGGCCGTGGGCGCGCTGCTCGGCGTCGAGCGGCTGCTGGGCCTGGATGGCGCGCCGCCTCCGTCCGCCGGCGTGTGGTTCCCCGAGCACGAGCCCCGCGCCGAGGCGCTGCTGGCCACGCTGCGCGACTGCGGCGTCACCGTGCGGCTTGATGAGGTAGATGTAGCGTCCGACGAGGTGCCGACGAGGAAGGCGGCCTGATGTCACCACGCGCGCGCAAGTCTCCCGGGAAGCTCCCCTCCGCGAAGCCGCGAGCGGGCACCGCCGTCCACGCCAAGGGCCACGAGCGCGCGGAGCGCATCCTGGACGCGGCCATGGATGTCTTGGTGGAGGATGGCTACGCGGGGCTGAGCCTGCGCGGCGTGGCCCAGCGCGCGGGCTTGAGCCTGGGCAACCTCCAGTACTACTTCCCCACGAAGCAGGACGTGGTGCGCGCGCTGCTCGCGCGCTACCTGGAGACGGCCATCCGCCGGGTGCGCGAGCGCATGGACGGCGGTGGCCAGGAGCCGGCGAAGCGGCTGCGGCACGCGCTGGACGCCTTGCTGGAGGACCAGGAGTCCCCCCGTCACTTCCAGCTCTTCGCGGAGTTGTGGGCGCTGGCCGCGCGCGACACCATGGTGGCCGAGGCGCTGGGGGTCTTCTACGCCGGCTATCGCGAGGGCATGGTGGAGCTGCTGCGCGAGCTGTCACCCGACCTCACGCCCGCTCGACGGGAGCGACGCGCGGCCCTGCTGGTGGCCTTCTTCGAGGGTCTCTCGCTCTTTCGCGGCGGAGGCAGCCTGCGTGCCTCCTCCGTGCCCGGACTGGAGCAGGAGCTGCGCGCCCTGTGGGACGAGTTCGCCGGACGGCCGTGAGTCCTCGCAGGGCCGTGCGACGCGGGAAGCGCGGGGACCTCAGTCCTCTTCGACGACAAGCACCGACTTGAGGCGCTCCAGCGTCTCCGGGGTGACGTCCGTGAAGGCGAGGCCTACTTCGTAGACCGCTACAGCGTCCTTGGGCAGCTTGCGCAGCCACGCCACGCGCGCGCGACATTCCAGCGCGGAGCCGTCTCCCAGAAACAGGTCCACCTCCAACTGGAGGCCCTCGGCGTACGGCTCGTCGGAGTAGATGCGAACGCCGCCCAGGCTCGCGTCCAGCACCTGCCGCTTGTCGCCGAATTTCAGCCGCGCCGGGCGCGCGTACAGCGGCGCCTGGAGACGGGGAAACAGACGACGGTCATCCGCCGGAATGCTCTTCGTGCTCACCTGACTCATCATTGGCACTCCCCCCGTCACAATCCGGCGGGTCTCACGGGACTGTCACGAGCATAGGGGATTCGGTGGCGGTGTGAAGGTGGGTCAATGGAACAACCCCGCCACCACCGCCGCGCCCATCGCGAGCGGACGCTGGGAGCGCTGGTTCCAGTCGATCAACCCTTGAGCTCCCCGCGTCCAGCCAGTGGCCGTGACGGCGGGTGCAGGTGTCGACCGAGACACCGCGCATTTCAATGACGCGCAGCGTGGGAGCAGGTTGTGTGCAGACGGGGCAGTCGCTCTTCATGCGGTGGGTATTCTTCCACGAATCAGGGCGGAGGGATTCGCAGCCGGCGGCCGTACGAGGGCACGCCCGCGTTGTTGACGATGAAGAGCTGGTAGTAGCCCGGCGGCGCGAGGTTGCGGTTGGCGGGCATGGTGACGTTGAGGCTGCCCTCGCCGCGCGTGAAGGCGAGCGTGAGCAGCCGCTGGTTCTGGTCGAACGTGTGCGTCGTCGAGCCGAGCGCGATGAGGGACACGCGGGAGATGCTGGCCGCGTCGGGCGTGGTGATGGTGAGGGTGCTCGCGGGCAGGCCGGTGGTGGGCGCCGCTGTGACGACGGGGCGCGGGCCCTTGAAGAGGTAGGGCGGGGAGAAGATTTCGGCGGTGCGCTCCAGCCGTCCCCCTGCTGACAGCACGCGTCCGTCCGGCAGGAGCAGGGCGGTGGAGTGATAGCCCCGGTAGCGGACGTTGCTCGCCAGCGAGGTCCAGGTGTTGGTGGCGGGGTTGAAGACCTCCGCGTGGTAGACGGGAAAGTCGGCTGAGTCGAAGCCGGCGCCGCTGCTGCCACCGACGACGAGCACGGTGCCATCCGGCAGCAGCACCGCGTTGTTCTGGCGTCGGCGGATGCTCATCGAGGCCCGGTACTGCCAGGTGGGATTCGCGGCGGTGAGGTCTATCTGCTCCACGGTGGCGGTGGGTGGCTCGCTGCCGCCGATGATGAGCACCTTGCCGTCCATGTACACGGCGGGGCCGTAGTTGCGTCCGCCGAAGAGGCTCTGGGGCCCGTTGGTCCAGGCGCCAAGGCCGGTGGGGTCCAGCCAGAGCGACAGGCGCAGGGAGCCGGCGTAGAAGAGCCGCCCGTCGGGCGCGAGGAACATCTTCGGGTAGTAGGGGAAGTCCTTCTGCGCGCCGGTCAGTGTCCGCCAGGTGCTGGTGCCCGCGATGAAGCGCTGGGGGATTTCGTTGATGTCGCCGGGCCCCGCGATTTCTCCGGAGGTCACCACCACGTCTCCGTTGGAGAGCGTCGTGTTGGTGGGGTACCAGCGCGGAGCGTTCATGTCCGGCAGGCGCGTCCAGGTGTTGGTCGCGAAGTCGAAGAGGCTCGCGTCGTCGAGCCCCACGTGGCTGGCGACGTGCCCCCCGGTGACGAGCAGCTTCCCATTCGAGAGGAAGGAGTGGCCCGCGCAGAAGATGTTGTAGCCGGGAGAGGCAAACGTGGAGAGCGCCCCGGTCGTCGGGTCCCAGCGCATCGGCGGCAGGCTGCCCTCCTCGAACTCGCCGAAGAACATCACCTTGCCGTCGGGAAGCAGACTGAGGTGGGTGGCGGTGATGGGCCAGTTCATGACACTGGACCAACGGCCGACCTGTGAGGGGGACTGCGCGCGGGCTGACGAAGTCAGCAACAAGAGACCGAGGAGCCAGACCCCATGCGGTCGTAGGGAGGGGGAGTCGCGGCGGGGCTTCATGGGCTCTCTCCGGGTGGATGCTTGTCGAACGCGGAGGTGGAACGTAGGGGCTCGGCGGAAGGTGCATAGCTGTTCTCTCGTCGCGAACAGTGCCGCATGGTTGACGAGGTGCTCCCACCGGAGGGCCGTTGTCTCATGTCTTGAATTGGCTTCGTCTCCGGCCCACGCGGAGGTCTCGACGTGGGTGCCCTCTCCAGGCGCTCGCGGTCGACTCTCGCGGATGGAGGAGAAGTCCCGATGAAGTACAGGCGGCGTTTGCTGGGGGTGGTGTGTCTGCTCGCGGGTTGCTCTTCTGCTCCGGGTTCGTCGGAGCCGGAGGGGAAGTCCTCATCCCCGCTCGTGAATAGCTGGGAGGCCTGCTCGCGGACCGCTGTGTCGCTGGTCGTCACGGCCATCGAGGAGACCCCGTTCTCCCCGCCCATGGCCCCCAGTCCCGCGGGCATGGTGTTCAGCGCGGACGACGGCGTGCGAGGTCGCGAGCCGTGGGTGAGCAATGGCCTGCCAGGAGCGGGGACCCGACTCTTGAGGGAGCTCGCTCCGGGCGCGGGGAGCTCCGACCCCCGGTGGTTCACGCGGGTGGGGACGCAGGTCTTCTTCGCCGCCACGGACCCGGTGGTCGGGCGCGAGCTGTTCGTGACGGACGGCACCCCGGACGGCACCCGGCGCGTGAAGGACATCTGGCCCGGCGCGGTGGGCTCGTTCCCGACGGAGCTGTTCGCGTTCAAGGGGCTGGTCTATTTCGCGGCGGGAGACCCGGTGCATGGACGGGAGCTGTGGCGCAGCGACGGCACGGCCGCGGGCACAATCCTGGTGGCGGACTTGGAGGTGGGGCTCGAGGACTCGTCTCCGTACCAGTTCACCCAAGGCGGAGATGGCGCGCTGTATTTCCTCCGCTCGGAGCGCAGCACCTTCACGGTGTTGATGCGCACGGAAGGGGGCTCCGGTGCCTCGGAGGTGTTCCGCACGCCGAGCGACCAGGGCTTCCCGCGTCCGCTGACGCCCGTGGGCCGCAAGCTGTTCTTCGTCGAGGGTGGCATGCATGGAGGAGGCGGCTCCCACGGCAGGAGCGGGACGTTGATGGTGACGGATGCGGGTGCGACTCCGGAGATGCTGGGCCACTTCGGGATGATGGGAGAGCTGGCGGCGGTGGGCGGGAGGTTGCTGTTCAGCGCCTCGCCGCACATGGTGACCGAGGATATGGAGCTGTGGCGCAGCGACGGCACCCCGGACGGCACCACGCTGGTGGAGGACATCCTCCCAGGGCCCCAGGGTTCATATCCCGAGCACTTCGCGGTGCTGGGCAACCAGCTCTTCTTCTCCGCGGATGATGGGGTTCATGGCGTGGAGCCCTGGGACAGCGATGGCACGGAGGCGCGCACGCGCCTGTTTGGCGACCTGGAGGTCGGCGCGGGCAGCTCGTTCCCGAGCGAGCTGACGACCGTGGAGGACCTGCTCTTCTTCGGCGCGTCCATTCGCAACCGGGGCGCGGAGCCGTGGGTGGGAAACGGCGTGCGCATCTCCACGGTGTCCCTGACGGAAATCGCGCCCGGGCCGCGCTCCTCCAACCCGAGGAACTTCACGCGCTCCCAGGACCATGCGTTCTTCACCGCCGAGGACGACGGTGGGGTCCGGCGGCTGTACGCCCTGCTCATCCGCCCGGACGGGGGATGTCCTCCCTGAGCTGGCGGGTCCCGGCGTCGCGCGCGAGCACGGCGGCGCTGGGACGTTGTAGACAGGGGGCATGTCTCTTCCGTGGGAGAACGGTGCCCTCCGTGGCACGAGGGTGCGGTGTCCAGGCTGCACCCGCTTCAACGCCCCCGGCGTCCGCTGTCCGAGCTGCGCGTGCGGCCCGGTGCCGCCCGAGCACTACGGCGCCGCGCGCATGCTGCTCCACGCGGGCGTGGACCGCTTCGCGCTGGTGGGACGGCTGGAGGGGCTGGAGCCCGCCCTGTCCTGGCAGCTGGAGTCCCAGTACGCCGCGCGGTGGGCGGACGTGGCGCGCGTCATCGCGGACGTGCGCCGGTGCCAGGGCTTCCTGCTGCTCCCGGGCTTCGCGGAGGAGGCCGAGGACCGCTGGGCCGAGCAGCTCCCGTGGACCCAGCCGCCCGTGCCCGAGTCCTCCCCTGGGGACGACGAGGACCTGCTGACTGCGATGTTCCGGGACGGTCAGGCGCCGGAGGTCCGCCAGCTCGCGGCGCTCGCCAAGGTGCACCTGGGGCAAGACACGCGGGACATGTACTCCACCGTCCTGGCCAGTCTGTACGAAGAGGGGCGCGCGGCGATGGAGGCCGCGCTCGCCCTGACGCGCTGGCGGGCGTGGAGTCGCACGCGGTTGCAGCGGCAGCAGCGCGAGCTCGTCGAGCGTCACGCGCGCGCCGCCTTCGCGGCCTTCCCAGAGCACACCGCGCGCGCCGCGGTGGCCTGGGTGCGCGCCACCGGAAAGCCGCCCGAGGTGGATCTGCTCTTCGCGCTGCGCGAGGGGCTGCGCTCCCCGGACGAGGATTTGCGCTTCGAGTGCGCGCTCGTCCTTCGCGACGAGCCGGGGCTGCTCGCTGCGTTGGACTCGGAGGACGGGGAGGTGGTGAAGGAGGCGCGGGGCACGCTGGCGGCGCTGGGCTCGTCGGCGCTGCTCGCAAGCCTCGCCACGACGGGCGACGCGGCCTTCGTCCGCGATGTGCTGCGGCGGCTGCCCTCACCGCCCACGCTGGAGGCGCTGGACGCGGTGCTCGCCGTCGTCGCGCGCGAGCCTGACACCCTGGCGGACGCGGTGCAGTCCTGGGCCCGCGACATGCCCTTCGAGCGCCTGTCTCCGGACATCCAGGCCCGGTGGGGCGCATGGGCCCGAGACACGCTGGGCAACTGGCCCGCGCGCAATGTGATGCGGTGGTTGGAGTGGGCCACCGACGAGCGCGAGGCCCGGGCCACGCCGGCCGCGCGCGCCTTCCATGACGCCACCATGCAGGCGCTTCGAGCCGCCCCTTCCGCCGAGCGCGCGGAGTTGGTGCGCGCGCGCGGCTTCACGACCTTGCTCGCGCTGGGTGACGTGGAGGAGCTGACGTTGGTGCACTCGTGGGCGCGGGACGCGGCGTGCGCGGTGCCGTTGCTGGACCTGCTGGTGTCGCTGCCGGGGGTGCTGGACCGCCTGGCGCCGGAGGTGGGAAGAGGCCGCTCGGCGCGGCTGCTGATGGCTGCGTGGGAGAAGCCCGCGCGCGCCGCGGTGCTGGCCCCGCTGGCGAAGGCGGTGCGCTCCTGGAGCGGCATCTCCGGCCGTGAGGAACTCATCGACGCCATATGGCTGCGCTTCCAGCGCCATCCCGACGAGCGCGCGGACCTGCTGGCCACCTTCACGCCCTGGCGACAGGAGCTGTGGGAGCGGCAGCTCGCGGCGGAACCGGACCCCCTCGTGATTTTCGAGACGTGGTGGCGCTCGGACTCACAGCTCCAGCTTCCGAAGCTGGTGGGGTGGTTGCTGGAGGACGTCCCCGCCCGGACGCTGGCCGAGCGCCTTCCCTTCGTCTGGGCGGCGGTGGAGGCACGGGTGGATGCGTGGCCGCGCTCCACCTCGCATGCGGCGTCCTACGCGTCCTCACGGCTCAACCATGCGCTGCGCGAGGGGAACGACTTCCTCATCCCCGACGTGGAGCGCCTCCTGGAGTGGCTCCCGGACTTCGAGCGGCGCGTGCGCGATGCAGCCGTTCCAGAGGCCGAGTCCAGCTACCACCGTGACTTGCTGGAGGACATCCACGTCGACGTGAAGATGATGGGCGAGTACCTCCAGCGCCAGCGGGACGAGGAGGAGGAGCGGCGCCAGGCCGAACTGCGGCGGCGCGTGGAGGAGTCCCGACGCAGGGACCAGCAGCGGCGAATCGAGCTGGCCCAGCGAGAGGCCGAGGCCGCCCAGCGCGAGGCGGACCGGGTGCGCGAGGAACAGGAGGAGCACCGCGCGCGGCTGATGAGCGCGGTGGCTCAGATGGGCACGCCCATGTCCCCGGAGCGGTGGTTCCAGTCCAGCCCCCGGGTGGACGCACAGGACCTGGACACGGAGGTCATCCTCCCCGGGGCGAAGCTGGGCACGCTGCTGGAGTACGTGCGGGTGGTCAAGGCGATGAGCGTGTGTGGCAACTCGCTGGAGGTCTTCGAGGCGCGCGGCCTGTCGATTGCCGACTGGGGCACGGAGGCGCGGGCCTGGATACAAGCGATGATGCTGCGCCCGGAGCTGAGCGTGCGCTTCGCGCAGTTGCTGACGGCGCCCTGGAACTGAGCGCCGCCAGAGTCACCCGGCTCGAAGCCTCGGCTACTGCGCGGAGGAGCCGCCGTCGAGGACGAACTCGGAGCCCGTCATCAGCTTCGACTCGTCCGACGCCAGGTACACGACGGCGTGGGCGATGTCGTCCGGCTCGCCCAGGTGGCCCAGGGGGATGCTGCGCCGCATGCCCTCGCGCATCTTGTCCGGCACGCCGCTGGCGTCCATCAGCGCCTTCACCATGGTGGTCTCGACGAAGGTGGGGTGGATGGAGTTGCAGCGGATGCCGTAACCCTGCTGCGCGCAGTGCAGTGCCACCGACTTGGTGAACATGCGCACGGCGCCCTTGGCGCTGCCGTACGCGGGCAGCGTGGGCACGCCGATGAGGCCCGCCAGCGAGGAGATGTTGATGATGGAGCCCCTGGCGCCACACTGGCGCATGGCGCGGATGCCGTGCTTGCAGCCCAGGAACGTGCCATCCAGGTTGACCGCGTGCACCAGCCGCCACTCCTCCAGGGAGATGTGCTCCACGTCCTTGGGGATGCCCAGGCCCGCGTTGTTGACGAGCACGTCCAGCCGGCCGAACTGCTCCAGCGTCATGTCGATGGCCTGGACCCAGTCCTCCTCGCGCGTGACGTCGAGCGGGAGGAACAGGCCCTGGCCCTCGCCCAGGGACGCGGCCACTTCGCGCCCGAGCGCTTCCTGGCTCTTGCGGTCCGTCACCACGACCTTCGCGCCCTCGCGCGCCAGCATCCGCGCGGACGCGCTGCCCAGGCCGCCCGCCGCGCCCGTGATGAGTGCCACCTTGCCTTCCACGCGTTTCATCGTCGTGTTCCTTTCGGGCTGCGAGTGGGAATCAGACTGGACCGTTGGGCGTGAGCAGCACCTTGCCGCCACGTCCACCTTCCATGGCGCGCGCCAGGGCATCCTGGATGGCGTCGAGTGAGAAGGTGCCCTCCACCGCCGTCTTCAGCGTGCCGTCCGCCAGCAGCTTCGACAGCCGGGCGTAGGTGTCGCGCTGGTGCTCGCGCTCGGCGCGCTTCAGCCACAGCACCAGCCAGAAGCCGCGCAGGGTGACGTCCTTGAAGATGGTGGCCTCCGCCGACAGCTTGGGGCCCTTGCCGCTCATGACGCCGTAGTTCACCACCGTGCCGCCGGTGGCGAGCGAGTCGCCGAGCCGCCGCGTGGAGTCTCCGCCCACGCCGTCGATGGCCAGCCGCACCTTCGCGCCGCCCGTCGCCTCGCGCACGCGCTCCTTCAGGTCGTCCGTGTCCGTGAGCACGACGTCCGCGCCCAGCGCGAGCAGCTCCGGCGCCAGCTCCTCGCGGCGCACGACGTTGAGCGTCTTGTAGCCTGCCTGCTTCGCCAGGGTGATGAGGTAGCGGCCCACCGCGGAGTTGGCCGCGTTCTGGAGCACCCAGTCTCCGGGCTGCAGGGTGACGAACTCGCGCAGCATGATGTCCGCGGTGGGCGGGTTGACGAACAGCATGGACGCCTGCTTCACGTCCGTGCCCTTGGGCACCGGCATCAGCCCCTCGGCGGGGGCGACCAGGTGGGTGCGCCACGTCCCCGAGCCCAGCGGGAGGAAGACGACGTCTCCCACCTTCACCGCCGACGTGTCCTTCACCTCCACCACGCGGCCCACGCCCTCGTTGCCCGGCACCGCCGGCAGCTTGGGCAGCGAGCCGTACTGGCCGGAGAGGGTGAGCACGTCGGAGGGATTGATGGGGGTGGCCAACACTTCAAGCCGGACCTCACCCGACTTCAGCTCCGCGTCGGGCTCCTCCACCACCTCCACCACCTTCAACGGATGCCCGAACTTCGAAAACCGGACCGCTTTCATGTGTTGCTCCGTGTGCGCGCGGGAAATCGGTGCCGCACCCTAGCGACCTTCGAGGCCGGAGCCGAGCACGCACTCGGAGTCGCTCGGGCAACCGGCGCTCCAGGGCGGGGGGACCAGGCACGGATGTCCACCTGCGGACGCGGGGCAGAGGGAGGTGCCCGCCGGGCGACGGGCGACCCTCGCCATCCCGGCCAGGGCTGTCCACCTTCCACCGTGACTCGGGGCGCAGGGTGGGTGAGGGAGGCGATGGTGAGCAACGCGCGCGGGGAGATGACCCTGGGCCGACCGATGGACGCAGCGATTGCGCTCCCCTCGGTGGCGGTGCCCTGGAGGAGGAAGCTGACGGGGCTCTTGCGGCCCGTCTTCGCGGTGGCGGGCCTGGCCATGCTGGCGCTGCTGGTGCGAAAGGCGGGAGCCCGGGAGCTGGGTGGGGTGCTGCTGGAGGCCGCGCCCTGGCTGCCCTGGGTGGTGCTGCTGGAGCTGGGACGTCAGGGCATGGACGCGCTCGCGACCCGCGCCTCCTATGGTGCCCGCGCCGAGCACGTCCCGCTGCGCGTCTTGCTGCGCGCGCAGCTCATCGGCACGGCGGTGTCCAGCATGGCCCCCGCGGGCCGCGCGGCGGCGGAGGCCACCAAGGCCGCGCTCTTGTCGCCCCACATGGGCGGCGCCACGGCCACCGCGGCGGCGGCCACGTCGCAGGCGGCCTCGCTGGGGGCAGGCGGCCTCATCTCCTTTCCCTGCGCGGCGGCGTCCTATCTGCTGACGGGCTGGTCCGTCTTCACCCTGGCCATGCTGGGCCATGGCGTGGTGCTGGTGGTGGCCTCCACGGGCCTGCGGGCCTGCATGCGCGCGCGAAGGCCCTGTGCATGGCTGGCGCGGCGCTCCCAGCGCTGGGCCCACCACACGGAGCAGTTCCGCGCGACGGCGTGCCACGGCACGTTGCTGCCGAGGGGCCCGGTGCTGGCCTTCCTGGGCAGCCGCGCGCTCCAGGTGGCGCAGTACGCGGTGCTGACGCACGCGGTGGGAATCGACACGTCGCTGGTGCAGGCGCTCTTCTCGCAAGGCCTCTACCTCTGCGCGCTGGCGGTGGGCTCGCTGGTGCCCGGGCAGGTGGGAGTCAGTGATGGCGCCTTCGCGCTGGCGGCGGGCGTGCTGGACACCACCGCCGCGCGCGCCATGTCGGTGGCGCTGCTGGGCCACCTGGTGCAGCTCGTCTTCGTCACGGCCGGCGCGCTCACGCCCCTGGTGTGGCGGGTGCGCCCGGCGGCCCGGCCGGCTTCACCCGAACCGGCGTGCCGTTGAAGGCGGCGTTGCCGCTGAGCAGGTCCACGGCGCGGTCGTCCGTCAGGTCGTTCTGGCTGATGCCCGCGTGCTCGGCGGCGATGCGCTGGCCCGTGCCCTGACGGCGGTGGCCATAGCCGTGCGGCAGGCTCACCACGCCGCGCATCACATCGTCCGTCACCGCCACCGGCACCTCCACTTCGCCCACGCGCGAGGTGACGACGGCGACCACACCGTCCACGAGGCCCAGCCGCGAGGCGTCCTCCGGGTGCACCATCAGCGTGCAGCGCGGCTTGCCCTTCACCAGGCCCGCCACGTTGTGCATCCAGGAGTTGTTGTCGCGCAGGTGGCGCCGGCCGATGAGCAACAGCTCTCCGTCGCGCGGCTCCTGGGCGGCGCCCTCCGGGAAGGTCTCTCGCAGCCGGCGCACGTCCGCCATCAGCGGCGCGGGTGCGAGCTGGATGCGCCGGTCCTTCGTCTGGAGCCGCCCGAGCAGGCACGGCTGGAGCGGGCCCAGGTCCACGCCGTGCGGTGACGCGCGCAGCTTCGCCAGCGACAGGCCTTCGCGCAGTGGATGGAAGCGCGCGCCGTACGGGCCCATGCGCAGGCCGACATCCAGCACGCGCTCCGGCCCCAGGCGCGTGAGGGCCTGGTACTTCAAGGTCTGCCGCAACGAGGGCCGGCCCCGGCGCAGGTTCTCCAGCCGGTGCTGGAGCGCCAGGACGACTTGCCAGTCCTGGCGTCCCTCCGGCCCGGGCTGGAAGAGGGGTGGCGAGTACTTGGCGGTGTTGCGCACCGACAGCACGTGGAAGGCCACGTCGTAGTGGCCGCGCTCCAGCGGAGAGACGGGCGGGAGGATGAGGTGCGCGTGGCGCGTCGTCTCGTTGAGGTACGGGTCCAGGCTCAGCATGAAGTCCAGGCCCTCCAGCGCGCGCTCCAGCTGCGGGCCGTTGGGGGTGGACAGCACGGGGTTGCCGGCCATGGTGATGAACGCGTGGATGCGGCCCTCGCCGGGGGTGAGCATCTCCTCGGCCAGCACCGCCGCGGGCAGCTCTCCGCCCACCTCCGGCAGTCCGCGCACGCGGCTCTTCCAGCGGCCATAGCTGCCGCGTCCGAGCGCCATCGCCTTGGGCCCGCCGACGACGTCGAACGCGGGCTGGGTGAACATGGCGCCGCCCTGCCGGTCCAGGTTGCCTGTCACGATGTTGAGGACGTTGATGAGCCACTGGCACAGTGAGCCGAACGGCTGCGTGGACAGGCCCATGCGTCCGTAGCAGACGGCCTGCTCGGCGGAGAGGAAGTCCCGGGCGATTCCGCGCAGCGTCTCCACGGGCACGCCGGTGTGGGGCGCGACGCGCTCCGGGGGGAAGTCGCGCGCGAGCTCCCGCACGGCCTCCAGGCCCTCCAGGTGCGCGGCCAGGTGGCTTGCGCGCGGCGTGTTCTCCACGAGCACCACGTGCAGCAGGGCCAGCAGCGCGAGCGCGTCCGTGCCGGGGCGGATGAAGACGTGGCTGTCGGCGATGGCGGCCGACTCGGTGCGGCGCGGGTCCACGACGATGAGCTTGCCGCCGCGCTGCTGAATCGCGCGCAGCCGGGCGCGGATGTCGGGCGCCGTCATCAGGCTGCCGTTGGACGCGAGCGGGTTGGCGCCCATGACGAGCAGGTACTGCGTGCGGTCCAGGTCGGGAATGGGCGTGAGGAGCTGGTGGCCGAACATGAAGTACGACACCAACTGGTGGGGGAGCTGGTCCACGGACGTGGCGGAGAAGCGGTTGCGGGAGCGCAGCGCGCGCACCAGCTCCGGGCCGAACACCATGTTGCCCAGGTTGTGCACGTTGGGGTTGCCCAGGTAGGACGCCACCGAGTCCTTCCCGTGCTCCTGCTGCACGGCGTGGATGCGCCTGGCCGCCTCGTCGAGCGCGTCGTCCCACGACACACGCTCCCAGCCCGTCGCCGTGCGCCGCATCGGGTGGCGCAGCCGGTCCGGGTCCTCGTGCAAATCCTTCAGCGCCAGCGCCTTGGGACACACGTGGCCGCGGCTGAACGGGTCCTCGTCGTCACCTCGGATGGCGGTGATTTTCTCGCCCTCCAGTTCGATGCGCAGGCCGCACATCGCCTCGCACAGGTTGCACGTACGGAAGTGGACCCGGGACGTAGCCGTCGCGCTCATGCGCGGCACTGTACCTCGCCCCTGGCTTCGCCAATGCCTGTCAGCGCCGCGTTCCGCTGTGCGGATTCGCTGCTGACGATGCTGGCAATCACATGAAAGGATTGTGGCGGGAGGGGAACAAATGCGCCGGATGTGGTCGTGGGTCGCTGTCGTGGTGATGTCGCTGTCGTCCGTTTCGCTGGGGGACGAGGTGAAGGGCGAAGGGGACGAGCAGGGCAGGGGCGTGCGCTTCACCCGGAAGGACGCGGTGGTGGGACAGGCCGAGGAGCAGCGGTTCCACCTGGAGATGACGCAGGACTTCCGCATCACCGCACCGGAGATGGAGCCGGAGTCCATCGCGATGACGAGCACGATGCTCCAGACGCAGGTCTCCACCACGCTCGCGGCGAAGGGCCGCATCGTCACCCGCAGGAAGATTGTCTATGGCGACGTGGTGGACGTGACGAAGGACGCCGATGGCAAGGAGACGCGGGAGGTGTCCGCCGTCAACGGCAAGAGCTACCTGGGGGAGTTCAAGAAGGGGGGCATCGTGGTGACGGACCTCCAGGGCAGGCCCGTGACGAAGCAGGTGCGGGACACGGTGCTCACGGACCTGGATGGGCTGGGCGAGGAGGACTCCTTCGTCGCCGCCTTCCCCGAAGCGCCGCTCAAGATTGGCGACAGCGTGGAGCGCGTCGCCAAGGTGTTCGAGGCCGGCCTCCAGAGTGGCGGCGGCCCGGATGGGGTGACGTTCAAGGACACCCGCATCCAGCTCTCGGAGATTCGCCACGAGGCGCGCGGGCCCGTGGGCGTCTTCACGCTGTCCACCACCCTGGAGATTCCCGCGGAAGAGGAGTCCCCCGTGTCGATGTCCATCACCTACCAGGGAACGATGAACGTCCTGGCCGCCGGCACCGTGCTGCTTGGCTTCTCCATGGCCGGGCCCCTGACGCTCACCCCCGCCCCGGAGCTGCAGGAGCTGGGCATGCGAATCGAGGGCAAGGGCGACTCGCGCCTCGTGCTCACCATCCAGGTCCTGCCTCCACCGCCCAAGAAGTGACGACACAGCGCGTCAGCGGCGTGACGAGGACGTGACGGGAATGGTCCGGCGCGCCGCACGAGTGGCTGGCTGCTCCGCGGAGTGGCGAAGGCGTGACAGGGCGCTGACAGAGAATGGGCAGGGTTCGTGGTTAGAGGGTTCACATGTTCCTGCACGCGCTCGGCCATTTTCATCCGCCCAACCTCCTGACCAATGCCTTCCTCGAGGAGCTGGGGCTCGAGACCTCGGACGCGTGGATTGTGGAGCGGGTGGGCATCCGCTCCCGTCACACGGTGCTGCCGCTGGAGTACCTGCGGGAGACGCGCAACAAGGACGTGAGGGCCGCGCAGGAGGCGGCCCTCTTCAGCAACGCGGAGACGGGGGCCCAGGCGGCGCGGATGGCGCTCACGCGCGCGGGGCTGAAGCCGTCCGACATCGGCCTCGTCGTCGCGGGCGGGTGCAGCCCGGACGAGTGCATCCCCGCCGAGTCCAACCGCGTGGCGCAGGTGCTGGGCATCGACGCGCCCGCGGTGGACCTCCAGAGCGCCTGCTCCTCGTTCTGCACGCAGCTGCACTTCCTCACGGGCATGCGGCCGGAGCGCCTGCCGGACTACGTGCTGGTGGTGAACATGGACAACTCCACGCGCGTCGTCGACTACACGGACCGCTCCAGCGCGGTGCTGTGGGGCGACGGCTCGGCGGCGGCGGTGCTCTCTCCCCGCGTGCCCGGGCGGTGGCGCATCACCGAGACGCGGCTCGCCGGAGACCCGTCGGGCGCGGACAAGGTGCGGGTGCCGCGCATCGGCCATTTCACCCAGCACGGCGCGGAGGTGCAGAAGTTCGCCATCCGCCGCGCGGGGGAGACGTTCCTCGACCTGCGCGCCCACTACCTGGGCCAGCACCCGCAGAAGGGCAACGAGGACGTCACCTTCATCGGCCACCAGGCCAACCTGCGCATGCTGGAGGCCGTCCAGCGCCGCTGCGAGGTGCCCGAGTCCCGCCACCGCTTCAACGTCAACGTCCGGGGCAACACCGGCGCGGCCGGCGCCCCAGGCGTGCTGAGCGAGCACTGGGACGACGCCTCCCTGGGCGACGCGGTGGTGCTGAGCGTCGTCGGCAGCGGCCTCACCTGGGCCGGCGCCCTGCTGGAGCGCACGGACGCGGCCACCAGCTGACGCACCCGGACAGGCGGGGCCGGATGCCCGGAACCCGACCTGTCATGAAGCTGGGAGCCCCGCACGTCGGAGAGCACTGGTATGTTCCCCAACGAGCGTCATGGACCCGATTCACCCCGACATCCCCCTCCAGCCCCCCACCTGGTGCCCTGGCGTTCCAGCCACGGGTCCGGCACCCGGCGTGACATCGGACTCACCGGCGGTCTTTTCCGTCCACCAGGGCACAGGTGCACAGGTGGATCTGCTGGCGGCGGGGCGCGGGCGTGCGCACCTATCCCGGCACCGTAACGGGGCGGGGGTCGGACGCATGAGAGAGCAGGCGTGGAAGAGCGCGCGGTGGCTCGTGCTGGGGCTGGTGTTGGTCGCGGGCTCGGCGCGGGCGGGACAGAAGCAGGTGGGCGGAGTCCATATGCCGGACTCGATGACGCTCCAGGGGCGCACGGTGGAGCTCGCCCACATGGAGCTGCACAAGCGCTTCCTCTTCAAGGTCTATGTGTGGAGCCTCTACCTGGAGGACCGTCCACGCAGTGCCTCGGAGGCCATCGCCTCCAACTCCGTGAAGCGGCTGCACTTCCGCTTCCTGCGGGACATCACCCGCTCTCAACTGGTGGACAGCCTGCGCCACGGCCTGCACCGCAGCGCGGAGCTGCGCGAGGGGCCGTTGTCCCAGCAGCTCGGCGTCATGCTCGAATCGATGCGTGACGTGGAGAAGGGCGGGGACCTCGTCATCACCTACACGCCTGGAGTCGGGCTGGAGATTGGCGGCGCGGCCAGCGGCGGCGTCTTCATCCCCGGCAAGACGTTCGCCGACGCGCTCTTCTCCGTCTGGCTGGACGTGCACCCCATCTTCCCCCGCTGAGGGCCCCACCCCTGGCCAGGCGGCCAGGGCACCCGGCTGGCGAAATGCCATTGTGGGTTCTTCCTGACCTTGGCGCTCCCGAGCAGTAAGGTGGAGCTCCAACCATCGTTGTCGGGAGAACCCATACATATGCGGACACGGCTGATTCTGGCGGCATTCGTCGCGCTCTCCACGGGATGCGTTTCGCAGGGCAAGTTCGACGCGAAGGCCCTGGAGGCGGAGCAGCTCACCAAGGGCCTCACGGACGAGAAGGGTGCGCGCGAGGCCGCCGAGGCCAAGGTGAAGGAGCTGGAGGAGAAGATCGCCGCGCTGGAGCAGGAGAAGACGGCGCTGGAGACGCGGCTGACGACCTCTGAGTCTCGCCTCACGTCGGGCGCCGCCGAGCGCCGGGCGCTGCAGGAGCAGAACGCGCAGCTGGCCGCGCTCAATGACGAGCTGGCGCGCAACTCCAAGAAGCTGGCGCAGGCGAAGGAGGAGCTGGAGAAGAAGAGCTCCGAGTACGAGAACCTGGCGCAGAGCCTCAAGTCGGAGATTTCGGAAGGGAAGATTGAGCTGTCCGAGCTGAAGGGCCGGATGACGGTGCAGCTCAAGGACAAGATTCTCTTCGCCTCCGGCTCGGCGCGGGTGGGCAAGGAGGGCGTGGAGGCGCTGAACAAGATCGCCACCGCGCTCAAGACGGTGCAGGGGAAGATTGTGCGCGTGGAGGGCCACACGGATGACGTGCCCACGGGCGGCGGTCAGTTCCCCACGAACTGGGAGCTGAGCCTGGCGCGGGCGATGGCGGTGGTCCGGGCGCTCCAGGACGCGGGTGTCGACCCGACGACGTTGTCGGCGGCGGGGTACGGCCAGTACCAGCCGATTGCCGCCAACGACTCGCCGGAAAACCGCAGCTTGAACCGGCGCATCGAAATCGTTCTCGCGCCCAAGTTGTGAGAGCTTCGGGAGGGCGCGCGCGGGTGCGCCCCTCCCTCATGAAAACGCTCTTCACCGTCTTCTGTTTCCTCGTCGCCACCGGGGCGCTGGCCCAGGCCCCGGATGGCGGCGTCGCCGACCCCGACGCGGGTATCCCCACCGGTGTGCTGACGAAGCCACCCGAGCTTTTGCGTCAGGTGGAAGCGCCGTACCCCGCCGAAGCCGCCGCCCAGCAGTTGGAGGGGACGGTGGTGATGTTCATCGACATCTCGGAGACGGGCGCCGTCACGAATGTCGAAGTCACGCAGGCCGCGGGCCACGGCTTCGACGAGGCCGCGGTGGAGGCGGTGAAGCAGTTCGAGTTCTCCCCGGCGGAGGTGGACAACGTCCCTTCGCCAGTACGTATCCAGTACGCGTACCAGTTCGTCTTCCGGCCCGTGGCGCCCGAGCCCACGGCGGACGGAGGCGTCTCGCAGCCCGAGGCGCCGGTGAACTTCAGCGGTCAGGCGCTGGAGCGAGGCACGCGCAAGCCGCTCAACGGCGCGGAAATCGTGCTGCCGGAGCTGGACCTGTCCGCCGTCGCGGACGCGGAGGGGCGCTTCTCCTTCCGGGGCGTGCCGCTGGGCACGCACGAGGTGCTGGTGGTGCAGGGCGGCTATGACCGCTTCAAGACGAAGGAGACGGTGTCCGAGGGCTTGGAGACGCGCGCCACGTACTACGTGCAGAAGCGCATCTTCAGTCCCTTCGAGACGGTGGTGAGAAGCGACCGTGAGCGCAAGGAGGTGACGAGCACCACGCTCCAGGTGGCGGAAGTGCAGCGCGTGCCCGGCACGCAGGGCGACACGCTGAAGGTGGTGCAGAACCTGCCTGGCGTCGCGCGGCCCGCGTTCAACGGCGGCGCGCTCGTGATTCGAGGCACCAGCCCGCAGGAATCCGGCGTCTTCCTGGACGGCCAGCGCATCCCGCTGCTGTTCCACTTCGGCGGCCTGACGAGCGTCTACAACTCCGAGCTGCTGGAGTCGCTGGACTACCTGCCCGGCAACTTCTCCTCGTACTACGGCGACATCACCGGCGGCGTCATCAACGTGAACAGCCGCGAGCCGAAGATGGACCGCCTCCACGCCACCGTGGGCGTGAGCCTGATTGAGTCCAACGCGGTGATTGAAGGGCCGATTACGGACACGCTGGGCTTCGCGCTTGGCGGCAGGCGTTCGTACATCGACATCGTGCTGGGCGTGATTCCGGAGGGTGACGGCCCGAGCCTCCAGGTGGCGCCGCGCTACTACGACGCGCAGCTCAAGCTGGTGTGGAAGCCGCTGTCGCGTCACACCTTCACGCTGCAGGGCATCACCTCGCGAGACAGGCTGGGGCTGGTGTTCGACCGGCCGTCGGACAACGACCCCACGGTCAACGGCAGCCTGGACGTCACCACGGGCTTCAATCAGTTGCGGCTGCGTCACCAGTACCGGGCGGACCGGCTCACGTTGGACACGCACGCGCTGGTGGGCAACACGCTGGTGGAGTTCGAGATTGGCGACCGCAACCTGCGCATCGCCTCCACGGACCTGAACCTGCGCGCCACGGCGGAGTACGCGCTGGTGGAGCCCTTCACCCTGGCGGGTGGCGTGGACGTGACGAGCAGCTTCGCGAACGTCAAGGCGCGCATCCAGCGTCCGCCGCGCGAGGGCGAGCCGCCCAGTCCGCTCATCACCGAGGACCTGCTCAACACCGACGGCGACTTCCTCCAGTACTTCCCCTCGCTGTGGATTGAGGGGCGCTGGCGTCCGTTCAAGGGGCTGCTGGTGGTGCCGGGCGTGCGGTACGAGGGGTATGTCTTCACGGACCAGAAGGAGACGAAGCGCACGCTCAACCCGCGTCTGGCGGTGCGGTATGCGCTGACGGACACGCTGACGTTGAAGGGGGGCGCGGGCGTGTACCACGGGCCGCCGGTGCAGGATGAGCCGAGCCTGGCGTTCGGAAATCCGGACCTGTCGGCGAAGCGCTCGCTCCAGTATGGCGTGGGCGCGGAGTGGCAGCCACAGCAGGAGTGGTTCGTCAGCGGCGAGGTCTTCTACAACGATTTGGACAACCTCATCAGTCGCTCGGATGCGCTGGTGGAGCGGGACGGGGAGCTGGTGCCGGAGCGGCTGAAGAACGGGGGAATCGGCCGGGTGTATGGTCTTGAGATTCTCATCCGCCGCTCGCTGACGGAGCGCCTGTTCGGCTGGATTGCGTACACGCTCAGCAAGAGTGAGCGCAGGGATGCGCCGGGGGCGAACTGGCGCCTGTTCGACAACGACCAGACGCACGTGCTGACGGCGATTGCCTCGTACAAGCTGCCGAAGGGCTGGGAGGTGGGGGCGCGCTTCCGCTTCGCGTCGGGCAATCCGACGACGCCGGTGGTGGGCTCGGTGAGGGATGACGGCACCGACGTGTTCCTGCCGCTGTTCGCGGGAGTGAACTCACAGCGGCTGCCGTCGTTCAATCAGTTGGACGTGCGCGTGGACAAGATTTTCGTCTTCGACAAGTGGACGCTGGACGTCTATCTGGATTTGACGAACGTCTACAACAACGCGGCGGTGGAGGGCATCGCCTACAACTACAACTACACCGAGAGCGCCTACTTCGAGGGACTGCCCATCCTTCCGGTCATCGGCGCCAAGGGGAGCTTCTGAGCATGCGCACGCGAGTCCTCGTCACCTTGGCCGCGCTGCTGCTTGCCTGCGGCCCTGACTTCGAATTGCAGAGTGAAATCCGCCGGGTGCGGGTGCTGGGCATCCGCGCGGAGCCGCCGGAGCTGGTGCTGAATCCGGACACCGGGACGTTGCCGGGGCCGGTGACGTTCAGCGCGCTGGGTGTGGCGCCGGAGGGACGTGCCGTCACGGTGACGTATGCGCTGTGTCGCTACAACGGCAACCCGTATGACGGCCGCTGCCCCGGTGAGAACGGCGTGGCGCTGCCGGACGGTGTGTTGTCATTGCAGGACCCCAACGTGCAGGTGGTGTTGCAGGAGGCGCTGGTCGCGGCGAATCCCAATGGAGGCGGGACGCCGAATCCGGATGACCCGCGCACGCGTGAGGCGCTGGAGCAGGGCATTCCGCTCTTCGTGGGGTACGAGGCGTCGGACGGCACGGGCACGCCGGAGGGGGTGGAGCGGGGCGTGAGGCAGGTGCTGGTGCGCTCGACGACGGAGCCGAACCAGAACCCGTCGGTGGCGGACATCCTCTGGAATGATGCGACGCTGGCGGGGCCGCTGCCGGTGGACACGGAGGTGGTGTTCCGTCCGGTGCTCACGGAGGGGAGCTCGCAGGTGTACACGGCGGAGGACGGCCCGCGCACGGAGCAGGTCTTCTACAGTTGGTTCGTCACGGGGGACGGCGAGGTGAAGGAGTTCCGCTCGCAGGAGCCGGTGGACAACAGGCCTGGAGACCCGACGTCGAAGTACGAGACGCCCGCCACGCCCCAGCGAATCACCGTCTATGTGGTGGCGCGCGACGGACGTGGCGGAGTGGGCTGGCTCAGTCGTGACGTGGACGTGGGGCAATAACACCCGGCTACGGCGCCTGCCCTGACGCACCCTGGTGTGGCGTTGGGGCGGGCGCCGAGGTGGGATGGCTAGACCGCTTCGAACAGCGTTCCGGTGGCCCCGGCCTGCTCCAGCGCGTCTTTGAGCCTTTCAGAGACAACGAGGACAACGGACCATCCCCAGGTTCGAAACACCTGGGCGTCGCCCACTCTTGATGGGTCGATGCGCATTCCCGAAACCTTGCGGTACTGCCCCACTTTCTCTGGACGCCCATCCTCTGGCTTCCAGTATTCCACCTCTTCGGATGCCGCATCATCGATGCACTGAATGAGCCTGGTGGCGACCAGGATGCAGAATTGATCGGCCTGCCCCTGGATATTGACTGGCAGGATTTGCACGTCGGCCGGGGCCATTTTCACGAAGAGAGAAGCCACCCTGACGTGAACGATGGGCGTGGCAAATCCCGCCAGGCAAAAGTCCAGGGGCTTCCCTGGAACATCCACCGGAAGTTGCAAGCGGCCCGGGTCTGGAATGGGTTTCCCCTTCTTGAAAATCCACGGGTCTTCCACCTCCCGGCCTTGCAGGTCAGCGGGTGTTCCGAGCACCCACCGTCCCCGAATGCTCATGTCATCGGTCAGCTCGAAGTACCGCTGCGGCATGATGCGCACCTTCCGTCATTCGCTGCGAGTTACCCATTTATTGAGCTTGGAGCCTTCCTTGGAAATCTCTCGCGCCAAGCGGTGAAGTTCCGCCGTCAAGGCCTCGCGGCACTGCTGCATGGTGCGGCAATCCTCTGTGGCTTCAAGCAGACGCTTGTGAACTTCCTTGTGATACGACTGCGGGTGAGGCCCTTGATGGCCCTTGATATTGACGATGTTCGCAGGGTCATTTTTCAGCGACATACCCGCTCTGTCGAAGATTCTTTTGAAGAGCGGTGACCATGGCCCGCCGTCCTTCGTGTCGGTCCACCACTTGTCGGTGGCGATGTGATGATCTTGACCCTTGGCGTCCACCGGAGCGATAGCCGTACCGCCCATGCTCTGCTCCGTCGTGGAGATCGCGCCAGGAGCGAGCGCCATGGTGACTGCTTCTCCCGTCACCGTCACCGCCTGCACTTCGCCCACGGCGGACAGCACAATGCCCGCTCGGGAACCCGCCTGCATGGATGCTTGCGCCGAGCCGGGCAGCGTCGGCACCTTGCCCGCGAACCCCGCCGCCGTGTTCCCGATGGCCACCGTGGCGAGCAGTGCGAATGCGCGCGCTGCGTTCCGTCCCATGACCTTGCCGTATCGCTCACCCGCGTCGCGCAGTTCGTCGAAGGTGCGGGCATGATCCGCCTCATCCACCAGGTTCTGGAAGCCTGTAATCAGGCCCCAGAATGTGTCCACTCCCAAGTAGACAATCAGGGTGGCTGTCATGACAGCAGCCAATCCCTTGCTCACCGGTTCGGGCACCGTCCATAAGATGAGATACAGCGTGCCCGTCCACACAGCTGCCGCCATCATGGCGTGCGGGTCCGCCATGTCCTTGAACGCTTCCAGCATCTCTTCGTTCACCGCGTCTTGGGCGAACGCCATGGCGAGTGCGTAGCGACCATCCCCGGTCACCGTTGGTCTCTCCGCCAGCAAGCGCAGACAATCTCCTGTCCTCTCCGTACGTTCGCACCAGCGCAGATAGGCGCGTGTCAGCTCCACGTCTGCTTCCGAAGGCTCCCCTTCCAGGTGTTCGCCGGGCCCAAGCGGAGTGACTCGGTGGGTGCGCGCATCGAAGAGGTACGTTCCCCCGCGCGGGTCCATCTCGAATAGCCGCCGGGCGGCCTCTTGCGGGGAAGCCGGAGGCCGCTGGAATCTCGCGTGCTCGGACAGGGCCTCTTTGAATTCATCCCCTTCCAATTCGACGGGCCCGGCTTCGTCGGTGCGAGGAGTGAAGGTGAGCACCTCACCCCGGTCCGTCTCCAAATGCACCACGCGCGCCGTGGCGCAGCCCGTCATCAGGGGTAAGAGCAACAACGCAACGGCGCGATGCAATCTCATGGACACCCTCCAGGTAAGGCTGGCCTGCTCTGAAGCATGTCAGCACCCTTCGCGACGTGGATGCGCGGCTACGGCGCCGCCGCTGGCGGCTTCCAGAGGAACACGTTGCGCCGGGTCCCGCTCACGACGATGAACACGTTGCGCGCGCGGCTGTAGCGGAACCGCCCATAGGTGCCATTCGACGCGGCCGGGCCCGGGTCATCCCCCGTGCCCGTGACTTCCACCCAGCGCGCGTTCGGCAGGTCGAGCAGCGCCAGCCTCTTCCCACCGGGGTACGCGACGAACCGGTCCAGCACCGGTGAGTACGCCAGCCCCGGGGCTCCGCCCACCGGCGTGCTCAACCCCGTGGTGGTGACGGTGGCGTGTGTCTTCCCCGCGTCACCCAACGCATACGTCGACACCGTGGCGCCCTCGCGCACCAGCGCCAGGACGTTGCGCCGCGTGTCCACATCCGCGCCCGCGTAGTAGTAGCCCGCGCCGTCCGCCGCATGCGCCGTCCAGGTGTCGGCGACCGGGTCGTACTCATGCAACTTCCTTGGCCCCACGTACCAGACGTGCCCGCGCGCATCGGCGGCGCTCGCTCCGTAGTCGATGACAGGGTTGTTCGCGCCGCGCACCCAGCGCCCCGTCCCGAAGTCGAAGCCCATCACCAACCTGGAGCCCGCCTGTCCACTCGGATACGTGCCCACGGAGCCGAGCACATAGAATCGCCCCGTCGCCTCGCTGAAGGCGATGTTGCCGTAGGTGTGCGCGCTGCGCGGCTGCTGCGAGTCGACCTGGGCGAGAATGCTCGGCTCGTCACACAGCTCCGGACGCACGTAGCCGCTGGCCGTCAGGCTTGTATCCGGGATGTCGAGCGACGCGACGGACGGATAGAAACCACATGTCTCCAATCGCTTGTCTCGCATCACCGGCGTGACGCTGTTGCCCGTCATCCCCGCAGGCAGCTCCGTCCACCGCTTCCACGTCATCGACGCCAGGTCGAACGTGAAGACGTTGTTGTACGGCGAGTCGTCATGCCCGCCGCCCCAGACAATCAACCTGTCCCGGAGCGAGTCGTAGGCCCCACCGCTCCACGCAATCATCACCGCTTCGCACGGGTAGCTGGAGTACGGCGGGGGACACACGTCCGCCATGTTCGTCCCCGGCAGCTCCTTCCACGAGCCCGCCGGCATGGCGGCGATGATGGCGTCGACAGGGCCCGGCTCGATTCCCCCCGCATCGGGCACGGGGGCCGAACCTCCGTCACCTCCAGCGCCCGCGTCCGCACCGGGTCCTCCATCCACTCTCGGCGGTGTCTCGGAGGGGTCGCCGTCATCACAGCCGGAAGACAGCACCGCGGCCCATACCCACGCGGCGGGGAGCAGGACTCGAGAGATTCGTCGCATCCCGCATCCTGTGCGGCCCGCTCACGACGCGTCTCGGCAAGACGGGAGCGGCCTCTCAGTGAGAGCGGAGCTTCCTGGAACGACCGATGTACCCCGAGTCAATTGAAACCTAATTCTGTCCCTGAAAATAAGAATTTGCGAGAAGTCCACTTGGTTCCGTTCGCCAGGGATGGTTGGTTCCGCCCCTCCCTTCACCTGGAAAGGACTCCCCCATGCGGAACCTCCTCGCAGTGACTGCCTCCCTCTTTTCGCTCACGTTCCTGGGCTGCAACGCCGCGCCCGCGGAGCCGACCCCCGAGCCCACGCCGGAGACCTCGGAGCAGACCCAGAGCCTGACGGCGACAGGCCAGAGCTGCCAGTTCGACACGGAGTGTGCTTCGGGCCTGTGCTGGGTGGAGGCGGATTCCTACCCCCTCTACAACCCGCAGTGGATTCACGCCGACAGCTGCACCGAGGAGTGTGGTGGCCCCACGGACCATGAGAGCTGCCGCCTCCTGGCCCTGGACCTGAACGCTCCGTACCCGAACAACGCGCGCTGCATCCCCGCTCGGGGCGTCTACGACAACTACCCCTACGACGACATCTTCTACGTGTGCGACATGCTCCGCGTCGGCCTGGGCCGCGTCCACTGGTCCGAGTAGTCGCGACGTGACTCGCGCCGTCCGGAACGCGGTCGCTCCGGGCGGCGTGTCACCGTGGATGCGCTCCACCGGGGCGGCTGCCCGGAGTGATGCCCCACGCGGAAGCACCCGCGATTCGTGCGGAAGACTCCAAGGCGAGCGACCAGACGCTGGATGCCATGCTTCGTCTACACGGAGTGAGCGCGTGCCCGCGACTCAGCCGAAGGTCGCGGAGGCGCGTCCCAGACCCTCGGCCACGGAGGTGAAGGCGTCCGCGGTGCGCACGCGCTCCTCGCCGAAGCGATTCACGTAGAGCTGGCGCACGGCGGGAATCTGCGAGGAGCCACCCGTGAGGAACACGGCGTCGATGTTCGCCGCCTCGGGGTGACGCGACAGCAGCCCCACCGTGCACTGCTCCAGCTCGTCGAGCAGCGGCTTGCTGAACGCTTCGAACTCCTTGCGGGTGATGGGCTCGTGGAGGTTGATGCGGGCCTCCTCGAAGTCCACGGTGGCGACTTCGTCGCGGGACAGGCGCACCTTGGCGGCTTCAATCGCGCGGAACAGGCGGTAGCCCAGGTTGTCCATCACCAGGTCGTGGAGCGCCTGGATTTCGGGCTGCTTGTCACTGGTCTCCAGCATGGTGTCCAGCAGGTCCTGGGTGGACTTCTCCCGGATGAAGGACATCTCGTGCCAGGACAACAGTTTGGCCATGACGTGCTGGGGCATGGGCAGGCGCTTGTCGCTCAGGCCTCGCACCCGATAGGTGGAGCCCGCGCCAAAGCGGGGCAGCAGCTTGTGGCGCATGATTTCGGCGTCGAAGCGGTCACCGCCGATGCGCACACCGGTGGAGCCCACGACGTCCGGGCGGCGGTCCTTGACGCCTCGGCGCGAGGGGCCCAGGCGCATCAGCGTGAGGTCCGTGGTGCCGGCGCCGAAGTCGGCCACGAGGACCAGCTCATCGCGGGTGAGCTGCGCCTCGTAGGCGAGCGCGGCGGCGATGGGCTCGATGAGGAACTCGATGTGCTGGAAGCCCGCCAGCTCCGCGGCGCGGTGCAGACGCTTCTGGGCGAGCGCGTCCGCGTCCTTGTCCGGCGTGAAGACGGCGGGGCGGCCGAGGATGACGGCCTCCGGAAGGCCACCCATGTGGGCGCCCGCGGCCTCGCGCACGCGGCGCAGGAGGATGGCGACCAGGTCCTCGATGGTGAAGGTCCGGCCCTTCACCTGGGTGGCGCGGAAGGAGTTGGAGTGGAGGAAGGACTTCACGGACTGGATGAAGCGTCCGGTGTTGTCCTCCATGTAGCGGTTGATGGCGTCGGCGCCTGTGTAGATTTCGCGCTCGTCGTCCGGGAAGAACATCACGGAGCGGAAGAGGCGGGGCTCCGAGGTATGGGGTTGCAGCGACAGCACCGTGCCGTCAGGCAGGGCCGCGGCGGTGTTGCTGGTTCCGAAGTCGAGTCCGCAGGCATGCATGGGGGTGCGCCCCTTATCGCCAAACTCCAGGAAAGGGTAGGGCGTCGTGAGCCGGGCTGCCCGGTGGAGGACGGGCGAGTGGGCGGCCGCCCGGAGAGGGCGTGGGTTGGCGAGATTCGATGACTTCCCATGTTTCTTTTTCGGGAGTCACGACAGGGGGTCTTCATGAAGCTCCGCGCGAGAGGGTGGGTGGCCGCCGGTGCCGCCGCGTTGCTCGTCACCGGCTGCCGCGAGCGCGGCCAGGAGGCGCAGTCGCGGCAGGGCTCGGAGGCGACCGCGAGCGAACAGCAGCAACAGGCGAACAGCGCCCAGGAAGAGGTGCGACAGAAGCAGGAGGCCCTGGACGAAGCCAAGACCCGCGCCCAGCGTGAGTCGGGCGAGGCGGACCAGGCCCAGACCGCGCAGCAGACAGAGGCCGCGCAACAGGCCGCCCAGGCCCGGCAGCAGGCCACGGATGCGACGCAGCAGGCCGGAGGCGCTCGGCAACAGGCGGGGGCCGCGCAGCAGGGCTCGGACGCGGCACCGCAGGCGGGGGCCGCACAGCAGCAGGCCACCCAGGCGACCGGCGCTGCTCAGCAGCAGGCTGCTCAGGCGGGACAGCAAGCCGCCGGTGCGCAGCAGCAAGCTGCTCAGGCGGGACAGCAAGCCGCCGGTGCGCAGCAGCAAGCTGCTCAGGCGGGACAGCAAGCCACGGACGCTCAGCAGCAAGCCGCCCAGACGGGACAGCAGGCCGCTGACGCTCAGCAGCAAGCCGCCCAGGCGGGACAGCAGTCCACGGACGCGCAGCAGCAGGCCCAGGCCAGCGCCACCGACACGGAGAGAGAGGCCGAGCGACAGGCCGACCTGCGGGCGGAGCGGGAAGCCGAACTCCGTGCGGAGCAGCGTGCCGAGCAGCAGGCGGCACAGGGCGGTTCCGCACCGTCGGACACGCAGTCGCAGACGGGACAAGACACGCAGTCACCCGTGGCCTCCGCGCCCACCACGGGCACGCAATCTCAGACTGGTCAGGACACACAGGCCACGGATTCGCAGTCGCAAACCGGTCAAGGTACGCAGGTCACTGGCACGCAATCTCAGACGGGTCAGGACACACAGGCCACGGGCACGCAGCCACAGACGGGACAGGACACGCAGTCACCCGTGGCCTCCTCTTCGGGGACGGGCACGTCGTCCACGCCGTCCACCACGTCGCCTACGGACTCCAGCTCGGGCCAGGCCTCTGGAGGCTCGGGGCAACAGGTCGACGAGGGCACGCAGCCGCTGTCTCCCCTCGAACAACTCGATGCCCGACAGCAGCAGGGGCAGACGACGAGCGGAACGGAGCAGCCACCCACCACCTCGGGCACGGAGCAGCAGCCCATCGCCACCGCGCCTTCGACGACCACACAGCAGCCTGCCTCCGGGACTGCTGACTCCTCGACGGGCGCCCCGGGCACCCCCCAGCAGCCCCAGGCGCAGCAGGGCACGCAGCAGCCCCAGCAGCCCGTGGTCATGCTCCCGGTTCCCTCCGGCTCGCAGTCGAGCAGCGGGACCGCGTCGGGAACGCAGGCCCAGCAGAACACCCCGCAGCAGTTCACCGGCGAGGTGGTCCGCGCGAGCGAGACCGAGGTCCTGCTCAGTCAGGGTGGTGAGCCCCAGCTCCGCTTGACGGTCAAACCCGAGACGCAGGTGACCGTGGATGGGTTCCGCTCCGTCGCCGAGGACATCCAGGAGGGCGCCCAGGTCCGCGCCTCGTACACCACGGATGAGACAGGGGAAGCCAAGGCCGTGAGCATCGACGCGACCTCCCAGGGAAGCACCCCGGGGACCGGCTCCACCCAGGAGCAACCCACGCAGCAGCAGTAATCAGGGTGCGACGGTGTCACGCTGTCCGCCGCCACCATGGTAATCCCAGACCCCTCTTTCGAGAGGGGTCTTGCACATGAAGCAGCAACTGGTCGTCCTCCTGGGTGGATGGTGTCTCGGCGCGCTCCTCGGCTGTAACGCGGGCGGGCCGACACAGGTCGCGGACCGCTTCGTCGCGCAAGCCGCGCTCACCGAGGAAGAGCCTCCCCAGGGCCCCTGTGGCGAGGACGGCATCTGCGACCTCGGGGAGACACCCGAGACCTGTCCGCTCGACTGCGACAGTCCCGGCGACCCTTGCGGCAACGGCTTGTGCGAGCCCTTCGAGACGCAGCAGAGCTGTCCCGCCGACTGTGGCGCCGGTCCCATCGGCGCTGTGTGTGGCAACGCATGGTGCGAGCCCTCCGAGACGCGGCAGAGCTGCCCCGCCGACTGTGGCGCAGGCCCCATCGGGGGAACGTGCGGCAACGGATACTGCGAGGCGCTCGAGTCACCTCTGAGCTGCCCCACCGACTGCGACAGTCCCGTCGGTGACTCGTGTGGCGATGGGCTGTGCGAGTCGCACGAGTCACACCAGGCCTGCCCCGCGGACTGTGACGGCTGAGCCCCGAATCCCTATCGCCTGGTCGACAGCGGAATCAGCTTCGACGCCGATACCCCTCCTACCTTCCCCTCCACAACCTCCGCGAGCCTGATTGGAACGGGGAGGGGACATGCACGTGGCGAAGTCCTGGATGATGAGGGCGCTCCTGGCGAGCGCGGTGGTGCTGACGTCGGCTTGCTCAGACAACAATCGTGAGAGCGTGGACCCGGGACTGAGCGAGCAGACGCTGACGCTCGATGACGCCCAGATAGTCCGGGTGCTGCAGGTGGCCAATGAAGGAGAGGTGGCCCTGGGCACGCTGGGACAATCCCTGGCCACCACCGAGCCCGTGCGTGACTTCAGCGCGGAGATGGTCACCGAGCACACGGCCGCGCGACAGCAGTTGGATGCCCTGGCCGCGGCCCAGGGGATTCGGCCCGCGGACAGCGAGGTCTCGATGCAGCTCATGGAGGAGGTCCAGCGGCTGCTGCTGGGACTGGACGGACTGGAGGGAGAGCGCTTCGACCTGGCGCTGATGGACGCTCAGCTCGCGGCCCACGCTCGCACGGCCATGCTGGCGGATGCCCTGCTCGCCCCGCAGGCCCAGAACGAGGCCCTCCAGGAGGAGCTGCGCGCGCAGCGGTTGGCCGTCCAGAAGCACCTGGAGGAAGCCCTTCCCATCCAGAAGGCCCTCTTCGAAGCGCCCTAGGCCCGGGCGCTCGCGGTCTTGCTACGCGAGCACCTGGAGCAGCCGCCGGGGAATCGCCTCGGCGTGCCAGCGCTGGAGCTCGCGAGCAATCTCCGCGGAGCGCTGTGCCCGGCCCTCGCGGATGAGCGGCAGCAGGGCGCGCGCGGCCTTGCGCTCCCCGGGCCTGCCTCCGGCGGCGAGTCGCTCGAACACCTCCAGCCTCACGTCCGCGTCGTGCAGCTCCCCCAGTCCTTCCTGGAGCGGGACGAGCACCTCCACCAGCGCGCCCAGCGTGCGGCGGAATGCGGGCTGGAAGATCTCCAGCTCGTAGCGCAGCTTCTTCAAGTCCTTGCGCAGCGCATGCGCGGACGCGGCGTCGGGCGCGTCCATGTAGACCTTCATCCGCTTGCGCACGCGGCGCACCCGCCAGAGCAGGGGCTCCTTCACCCGGCGCCCGCCGAAGCGATGGTCGTCCTCCAGCCCGTCCATCTTGCGCAGCAGCCGGGGCATGGTGCGCGAAGCCCACCGCTCCAGCTCCGAGCGCAGCCGCTTCTCCTTCGCCTTCAGGCCCGTCAGCCGCGCCTTGCCCAGCGCGGCGATGCCCGCGCGCGTGTCGGGCTTCTCGCGGCGCGACTTCTTCGCGACCTCCTCCAGCCAGGCCGCCTGGACGTGCAAGTCCCTCACGTCGCCCAGCGCGTCCTGGAGCCGCTTCACCTCCACCTCCAGCTTGCCCAGCCCGCCGAGCGGACGGAACACCTGGATGGCGGCGCGCAGCCGACGCGTGGCCACGCGCATGTCGTGGACGCCGTCGTCGTCGAGCTCCTCGGAGAGCTTCGCCTCGGGCTTGCGGACATCCGCCAGCCGGCCCGCGAGGATGCGCCGCGCGGCCTCGCCCAGCTCGCTGTCCGGGCCCAGTCCTCGAATGGGCGTGGGGTGGGCCATCTGGCTAGCCTCCTGTCACGGCCTGGGTGTTCAACATCCGCTCGGCGGCCTCGGGGCCTTCCCAGCCGAGGATGCGCGCGTCCTTGTCCTCGAAGTGCACGGCGGTGAGGAAGAAGTGCGCCAGCTCCTCGCGCTCGCGGCGGGACACGTCCTGGTACGTGCGCAGGTGCTCGGTGCGAGGCGACGCCGTGGGCAGCGCGATGATGCGGTCATTGCGCTCGCGCTCGCCCGGCTTGCCGCCCTTGCGCTTCTGGTCCACCTGGAGGACGCCCAGCGCGCGGCAGGGCAGCACCACCCCGGGCCACGTGGAGTCGTCCCACAACACCATGGCGTCGAGCGGGTCTCCGTCCGGGCCCTTCGTCGACGGGATGAAGCCCCAGTCGAACGGATACCGCAGCCCCCGGGTGAGGGGGCGGGAGAGCGTGAAGGCCGAGAGCGCGGCGTCGTACTTGAGCTTCACCGTCGAGCCCCGAGGGGACTCGACGACGACGTGAAAAGCGCCCTGGGGCCCACGCGAGGGCAGGCGGGTGAGGTCCGTCGTCATGGAAGGTGAAAGGTCAGCCCGCTCCTCCCGCGCGGCAAGCGCCATTGGGAGGGACTTTCGGCTCGCCAACCTTCCAGGCAGGCAGGCTAGGCGGCGCCCAACACCGCGACGATGGCGCTGCCGACGAGTCCCACGCCCGTCAGGACGAGGCCGGTGATGGGCATCCACCGTCGCTGTCGTCCGGGGGGCTCCCGGGTGCGGTGCAGGGCCACGACGTTCACTATCACCGAGGCAATCTGGACGGCGATGCACATGGGGACGAGCGAGAGCACGCCCAGCACGAGCCCGCTGACCACGAACCCCATGCCCGCGGCTTCCGGCGCGTTGACGGTGCGCTCGCGCAGCTCCCAGCACGAGGGGCACATGGGGCGCGCCTCCGGGCGCACCCGCCGCTCGCAGTCCGGACACATGAACGTGCCGCAGCGGCCACACACCCAGCTCGCGACGACGTCGGGGTGCCCCGCGCAGGAGGCGCCCTCCGGTGGCGTCTCCACGCTCATGCCGACTGTCGCTCCAGCGGGTGCTGTGTGCCGGGCGACTGCCGCCGCCCGAAGCTCAGGTGTGCGGTGATGGTGGCCGCCGCCGACTCGCTGGGAATCGAGAGGGTGAGGTTGCGCTCGTCGATTCGCTTCGCCTGGGGCACCCGCCCCTTCATCACCGCGAGATAGGCCACGAGGGGCAAGAGGATGGCCAGCAGCACCGCGACCAGGATGGGGCTCCCATCGCTCCTGCCCGCGAACGCCGTGATGCCGCCCACCAGGATGGCGATGGTGCCCAGGAGCGAGAGTCCGAAGAGCAGCTTGGCGCGCTGCCACCGGGCCCACCCCTCCTCACTGAAGGGCAGGGTGCCCTTGGCGCGCTTGGTGAGCGCCATCGCGATGAGCAGCACGATGAGGGCCGCGACCGGCACGAAGATGAGCAGCCAGCGCGGATACCACGCGAACTTCACGGGCCTGAAGGTGATGCCCTCTGTCTGGCCAGTGATGACGCAGACACGCGGCAGGTCGAACTCACTGAGCTCGTTCTTGGGAATGACAACGTCAGCAGCCATGGCGCGTGGTTCTAATCCAGACACTTCGGCGCGCGCCAGCCGGGGGCCCTCCGTGCCTCAGGAGCTGCAGCTCACCACCAGGTGCCGGCCCCAGGCAGGAGGCTCCGTGGTGTACTCCTCGTACTCGGAGCGCTGCGTGAAGGGGTCTTCCAAGGCGGCGAGCAAGCGGTCCACCTCCGAGAAGTCGCCCTCCTGGGCGCGGGTGATGGCCGCCTGCGCCATCCAGTTGCGCAGCACGTAGCGCGGATTGACGCGCTCCATCCGCGTGCGCCGCTCCACGTCCACGCTGCCTTCCGAGGCGAGCCGCGCGCGGTAGCGCTCCACCCACGCGTCGAAGCCCGCACGGTCCGCGAACATCGCTCCCACCGAGTCCAGGTGTCCCAGCGCGCGGAAGAAGCGGGTGTAGTCCACGCGGGCCTCGGCCATGCGCGCGAACAAGTCGCCCACCAGGGCGCGGTCCTCGTCGCGGGACTCCTGGAGGCCGAGCTTCTGGCGCATCAACTTCAGGAAGTGCTCCTTGAAGGTGGGCTCGAAGGTGGTGAGCACCGCGCGGGCCTCGTCCTCGGACATCAGCGTGAGGAGCGCTTCACCCAGACACGCCAGGTTCCACATCGCGATGCGCGGCTGCTGGTCGAACGCGTAGCGGCCCCGGTGGTCGGAGTGGTTGCAGATGAAGCCCGGCTCGAACTCGTCCAGGAAGCCGAAGGGGCCGTAGTCCAGGGTGAGGCCGAGGATGGACATGTTGTCCGTGTTCATCACCCCGTGCGCGAAGCCCACCGCCTGCCATTGCGCCACCAGCCTCGCGGTGCGCTCCACGACTTCCGCGTAGAAGCGCGCATGGCGCCCCGGTGCTCCGGACAGGTGCGGGAAGTGTCCGTCGATGACGTGGTCGGCCAGGAGCGCCACGTGCTCGTGCTGCTCGGAGTGGTGGAAGTACTCGAAGGTGCCGAAGCGAACGTGGGACGGAGCCATCCGCACCAACATGGCGCCCGGCTCGATTTCCTCGCGGTACACCCGCTCATCGCCGCCAATCAGACACAGCGCGCGCGTGGTGGGGATGCCCAGCCCGTGCATGGCCTCGCCGCACAGGTACTCACGGATGGAGGAGCGCAGCACGGCGCGCCCGTCTCCACCGCGCGAGAAGGGCGTGGGTCCTCCGCCCTTGAGGTGCAAATCCCACGACGTGCCCTCGCTGTTTCGCACCTGGCCCAGGAGCAGGGCACGGCCGTCCCCCAGCCGGGGCACGTACACGCCGAACTGGTGCCCGGCGTACACCATGGCGAAGGGCTCCATGCCCGGCAGCGGACGCCCACCGCCGAACGCCTCGACGAACTCCGGTCGTCGGGCCTCCTCCGGCGCCAGCTCCAAGAGGCGCAGCGCGGCGGGGTTGAGGCTCACCACCCGGGCATTCGGGAAGGCGCGAGGAGACACCCTCGCGCCGAAGCCGGGGGGCAGGCGGGCGTACGAGTTGTCGAAGCGAAGCTGTTCGAGCGCGGGCATGGAGGGAGGAGCGGTAACGCTCAGGGCACCTTCATGCCGCGCTGCACGGCGGGACGGTCACCCACGCGCGCCAGCCACTGGGGCACCTGGCCCAGGCCCGCGAAGAGTTCCGGGACGTACGAGCGCATGCCCGCGACCCACGGGTACAGGGCGATGTCCGCGATGGAGTAGCGGCCCGCCACGTAGTCCCCCTTGCCGAGCTGCCCGTCGAGCACCTTGAGCAGTCGCTTCGACTCCTCGGTGTAGCGGTCGATGGCGTAGGGAATCTTGGTGGAGGCGAAGCGGCCGAAGTGGTTGAGCTGGCCGAACATGGGGCCCACGCCGCCCATCTGGAACATCAGCCACTGCGTCACCTCCGTCTTGCCGCGCAGGCTGGAGGGCATGAGCTGGCCCGTCTTCTCCGCGAGGTACAGGAGGATGGCGCCCGACTCGAAGACGGTGATGGGGCCGCCCGGCCCGTCCGAGTCGACGATGGCGGGAATCTTGTTGTTGGGGTTGATGGCCAGGAACTCGGGCTTGAACTGCTCGCCCTTGCCGATGTTCACCGACTTCGCGGTGTACGGCAGCCCCAGCTCCTCAAGCGCGATGGAAACCTTGCGCCCGTTGGGCGTGGCGAACGTGTACAGGTCAATCATGGTTGGACTCCCGTGAGCCGCGCGCTTTCCCGCCAGAGCTGCTCGGCGAGGGCGTCGTCCCGCGCGGCGGCGGACGGCTTCCTCTTCCGGCAACGGATGAAGTACTTGCCAGAGACTCCGTCCACCTCCGGCGAGGACGCCAGATAGATGGACGTCCGCGCGCCGCCAGCGGCGGACAGGAAGAACGGCCCGCCCAGCTTCACAATCCAGCGGAAGTAGCCCTGGGTGTTGTGCCCGAAGCCCGAGCGCACCACGCCGGGGTGCACCGCGTTCGTCGTCACGGGCGTGCCCTCCAGCCGCTTCGCCAGCGCGTGGGTGAACAGGAGGTTGGCCAGCTTGGACGTGGCGTAGACGCGGAAGCCGTCGTAGCGGCGCTCGCTCTGGAGGTCGGTGAAGTCGAGCTTGCCGATGCGGTGCACGTCCGACGACACGTTGATGACGCGCGCGGGGCCGCTGGCCTTGAGCGTGTCCAGCAAGAGGTGCGTCAGGAGGAAGGGCGCCAGGTGGTTGGTGGCGAGCGTGGCCTCCAGCCCATCCACCGTCACCTGGCGTTGGTCGATAATGAGGCCCGCGTTGTTGAGCAGCACGTCCAGGCGCGAGTAGCGCGAGAGGAAGGTGTCGGCCAGCGCACGCACGGCTTGCAGCGAGCTCAGGTCCGCCAGAATCGTGTCGACGCGCGCGCCCGCGACGGCCTGGTTCACCGCGTCCACGGCGGCCTGGGTGCGGGCGGGGTCCCTTCCGACAAGCACCACCGTGGCGCCCAGACGTCCCAGGGCCTTGGCCGTCTCCAGGCCGATGCCGCCGGTGGCCCCGGTGATGAGGCACACCTTCCCGTCCATCCGTGTCTCAGCGCTCATGTGGCGTCCTCTGGATTTCGAGGACGCCTTCTATATGCCGACACGGGCCCGGACGCTCGTGGAAGCGCCGGGCCCGTGGGAGGGGAGTTCAAGGTGCCGGGCGTGGCTCAGGCGTGCGGAGGCCGCGTGGGCTCGCTGGAGCGAGACTCGTCGCGGCCGCCCTTGACGCGCGGAGTGGGGCGCGCGGTGCCGTTGAGGTGGCTCTCCAGGAACCACATGTCCAGCTCCACATCGCCCAGAATCTGGGTGAGCAGGTCCACGGTGATGGGCTCCTCCAGCTCATCGCAGCGCTGGATGCCGCCGCGGATGGAGGCGCCGTAGCGCGCGAAGCGGTCCACGAGGCACTTCAGGTGGTCCTCGCTCTCCACGGCCTTGAGGTCGTACTCGGGCAGTTCGCTGTTCTTGGCGGCCAGGCGGATGGTGCCCTCGGCGTAGCCGCCCAGGGTGCCGGCGCGCTCGGCGAACTCGTCGGCCTGCTTGCGCGCGTGCTTGGCCAGGTCGTCGAAGAGCAGGTGACGGCTGTAGAAGTGGGTGCCTCGGATGTTCCAGTGCGCTTGCTTGATTTGCCAGTGCAGGTCGATGGAGTCGGCCAGCAGGTTGTTCAGCAGGTCGATGATCTCCTCGCGCGTTTCACTGGGGACATTCACATGGCTGGGAAAGTTCATGGTTGGCGCTCCCTCCAAG
>Ga0126314_10000015_pt1 | contig 132224 bp, 99 predicted proteins | sample Plot105B_FD_92535 | JGI IMG/M metagenome (GOLD analysis project Ga0126314, IMG submission 92535) | Serpentine soil microbial communities from UC McLaughlin Reserve, CA, USA - Plot105B | ecosystem: Environmental > Terrestrial > Soil > Grasslands | place: USA: UC McLaughlin Reserve, Lake County... | reverse complement strand
GTGGCGCGTCCCGAGCGGTGAGCAGCTCGGCGCCCCGCGGGCGGAAAGTGGAGGCGTCATGGTGGAGCCCCGTTTCGAGCGCAACCTGGGTGTCATCAGCCCGGACGTCATGGCGCGGCTGGCCCGCACGCACGTCGTCGTCGCGGGGGTGGGGGGCGCCGGAGGCCAGTGCGCGGTGGACCTGGCGCGGCTGGGCCTGGGGTGCCTGACGCTGGCGGACTTCGACACCTACGAGCGCCACAACATGAACCGGCAGGTGGGCTGCTTCGAGAGCACGCTGGGCCAGTCCAAGGTGGACGTGGTGGGGCGCATGTGCCTGGACATCCACCCGGGGCTGCGGCTGCGGCGGGTGGAGACGGGCATCACCGAAGCCAACGTGGACGACGTGCTGTCGGGCGGGGAAGTGCTGCCGCCGGTGGATTTCGTGGTGGAGGTCATCGACATCGCGGGCGCGGGCGCGAAGCAGGCGCTCCATCGCGCGTGTCGTGAGCGCGGCGTGCCGGCGATGACGGGGCTGATGCTGGGGTTTGGCGCCGCGCTGCATGTCTTCCAACCGGATGCGCCGCTGTACGAGCAGCTCTACATCCTCCCGGACGGCCGCGTGGACCTGCCGGCCATCATTCCCCACCTGGGGAGTTATCTGTTGCAGGACGCCATGGACGCGTGCTTCGCGGGACAAGGGCACGCGCCCACGTGCGTCGTCGGAGCCACGACGGCCGCGGGGATGATGGTGAGCGAGCTGATGCGCGGGGTGATGCTCGGCGCGCGGGCGATGGTGTCCTGGCCGGAGTACCTCTACGTGGACCTGTTCGACCACCGCTACGTGCGAGCGGCCGTCAGTCCCACGAAGACGCAGCCAGCGCGTCAGCCCCTGTGAGTCACGCCCGGGGCCGACGCGCCGCGCTCGCCAGGCTCACACCACGCCGCGCCTGCGCGCCTCCTCGATGACCTTCGGGCCGTCCACGCCCAGGCTGTCGGAGAGCAGCGGGGCGACCTGCTCGGCGCGCTGGTGCACGCGCTGGAGCGTCTCGTCATGGGTGCGCGTGACGATGTTGATGCCGGCGATGATGACGCGCTGGAGGTTGTACTGCAGGTCGTTGCCCTCGACGATGGCGTGAATCTGGGTGAAGAGCGGGCGCGCGTCGGACTGGAAGGCGGACAGGTTGTTGCGCTGCTCGCTGTTGGGCACCGCGGACTTCGAGGACAGGCTCGCCACCAGGACGAGGGGCGGCTTGAGTCGCTCGTGCGTCTCTCGCATCTGCTGGAAGACGGCGTCGATGTCCTCCCGATTGGGTGGGGACTCCCAGCGCAGGAAGAAGACCCTGTCGATGATGGCGGTCTTGTAGACGGGTGTCGTCATGGTGAACTGCCGCTCCTTCGCAGAACCGTTGCCCCCGGGGCCGTTTCACCGCGTGCTGCCAGGCGGTGCCGGGCGGTCTGCCAGGGCATCCTGGGTTCGCCGCGTCACAGCGGAAGCCTCCCGAAAGGGCGGGCATCGCCGGGCGGACAGAGGACGTCCCTCCAGGCGTCTCCATCTGTCCGCGCCAAAGCAAAAGCCCCCGCCGGAGCAGGGGCTTTGGGGGTTACGGCTCAAGGCTCCCCTCGCGTGAGGAGGGGAGCCTCGCGGGACGTCAGTTGCCGGAGATCTTCTTCTCCTCCACCTGGGTGGCGGCGATGGCCTCCTCGGTGAAGACGATGGGCCGCCACTGCTTGTTGGAGAACAGGTCCGTCTGGTCGAAGAAGTACGGCGACGCCGGGTCGCTGGACTCGCTGTAGGTCAGCACCGCGCGGCCATTGACACCCGTGGGGGTGAACTCCATGGCCATGATGAAGCTGCTGCCGTTGTTGACGTTGTAGCCGGTGGTGGTGAGGTTGGTGCGGGAGTTGAGCAGCGAGCCGCGCACCGCGCTGAAGTCGGAGTCGGGCGTGGTGGACTTGAGCGTGCCCCACGACACGACGTTCGCCGTGCCGTCGTAGGAGCCGCCGCCGTGGATGGGAATCTTCCGGCCGCCCACGCGGGTGGTGTACTGCGACTCACCCAGCGGCGCGTCCACGGGGATGCCGGCGACCTGGAGGCGGTACACCGCCGCGGCCAGGGCGAGCATCGACGGGTCCGAGCCCGAAGAAGGCTCGGCGATGAGCGTGTGCGGAGTGGCGATGGGCTGCGCCACGTTGAAGGGCACGGCGAACGGCGAGCCGGTGCTGGACGGGGCGCCGGGGCCGTTGGACAGGGCGGCCATGCTGAAGTGGCCGCTGAACTCGCGCCACAGGGCCGCGCCCTTGCTGCCCACGTCGTAGCGCATGTCCCACGCGGCCAGCGCCGCGCAGCCCGCGCGGATGTCCACCTGCGTGGTGTTGTAGAGCACCGTCGTCTTGCCCGTGCAGCGCGCGACGACCTGGTCCCTGAGCAGCTCCGCCACCATGCCGCGGTTGCCGAGGATGGCGTTCTCCAGCTCCGCGGTGGTGAACTTGTTGTCCGCGCCGGACGCGCCGTTCTGCTCCATCAGCAGCACCGCGTTCATGCGCGTGCGCGGCGTCTGGCCCACGTCCTCCAGGCCGTGCAGCGGCGAGTAGCCGGTGAGCGGCTGGTTCGGGTTGGCCAGCCAGTAGCTGTCGTTCGCGTTGAAGACGAAGTCGCGGCGGGCCAGCTTGGGGACGCCGCTGAAGGGCACCAGGCCGGGCCCGCGGGCACCGGCGGCGTCACGCCACTCGTTCTCCGGGTTGCTGCCGTCCAGCAGCACCAGGCCCATGGACTGCCAGATGGCGGTGGTCGCCGGGTCCAGGCCGCTGGAGGCCGCGCGCCACGTGCCGATGGCGGTGGGGGTGAGGTTGGGGGTGGGCGTCGCGTCCGTGTACCAGACGTTGCCGGCCCGGTCCGCCGCCATGGTGTTGACCCAGGGGATGCCCTGGATGCTGGCGTAGACGTTCTGGAACTCCTCCAGGCTCTTGGCCCGGTTCATCCCGACGAACTGGGTGACGAGCTGGGTGTTGTCCAGGTTGGCGTCGCGGTAGCTGAGCACCGACTGCTGGGTCCACTCGGCGGTGCCGGGGATGACGATGACGGGGCCGTAGTGGCTGCTGTAGAAGCGCTGGGTGATGTTGGTCACCGAGCCCTCCGGCAGCTTCACCAGGATGGTGATTTCGCGCGAGGTCATGTCCCGCTCCTCGGTGCCGTACTTGTACCGGGTGGGGTTGCCCGGCACGAGCTGCAGGCCGTAGAGCGTCATGCGCTGGCCCGACGAGAACGTGTGCGTCCAGGCCACGTTGTCGTTGAAGCCGATGAGCACCGCGGGCACGCCCAGGAGGCCCACGCCGTACACGTTGAGCTGGCCGGGCACGGTGAGCTGGCTCTCCCAGAGCTTCAGCTCGCCTTCCCAGGGGAAGTGCGGGTTGGCCACCACCATGCCGTGGCCGGACGCGGAGCGCTCCGCGCCAATGGCCCAGCCGTTGCTGCCGACCTGGCTGAAGTCAGGCCGCTCGATCTTGAAGCTTCCCGGCACCGGACGGCCCTCGGAGCGCGCGCCGGGGATGGGCGGGGTGGCCGCGGCGATGGCGAGGATGAGCTGGTAGCTGCTGGCCGCCAGGCCCACGCTGATGTCGTAGGCGAGCAGGTCCACGCCCTGGATGGGCTTGACCCAGGGGGCGTTGGTGCAGGGCGCGGGGAGGTTGGCCGCGGGCGTCTCCGCCAGGTACTTGTTGAAGCCCGCCGCGTAGCCGTTGAACATCTCCTGGATGTCGGCCGGCAGGGTGGGGAAGGCCGCCTGGGCCTTCTCCTGGAGCTGGAGGACGCGGTAGCCGAAGTCGCTGCCCGCGTAGGTGTTGCCGGGGCCCGGCCCCAGGTAGCGCGCGCGCTCACCGCGGACCTTGATGATCTGATCCGACAGGATGCAGACATGGTCCTTCGCGAACGCATAGCCTTGCCCGTAGGAGAGGCTGCCCATGTCGTTGGCGATGATGTGCGGGATTCCGTGCGACGTGCGCCGGATGGTGGCCTCGTACTTCGGAGGGCCTTCCACGGGTGGCGTCACCGGACCGCCATCATCATCCTCACCACATGCGGTGGCGAAGACGAGGCTCAGTCCAGCGAGGAGGGGGAGGTGCCAGCGGGAGCGCCCGGACTTCCAGGTCGCCCCCCGCGAAGAGGACACGGAATGGTTTGGAGGCATGGATGGCGATGAGCGTAGGGAGGGGCTGATCCACACGTCAAAAGTTTTCTGAGGTTTGACTTTTCCTGGGAGCCTGGAGTCAGACGCACCGCGGCAATAAACGCCGAAGTGAGGGACGGGCAGTGAGGATTCACTGTGCTAGGAGAGCGCGAATATGACGACCGAGCAGCCGCGTGCCCGCCGCCCGCGCCGCCACTTCTCGATGATTCGCACCTTCGTGCTCGCCGACTTCGTGACGCTCGGCAACGGCTTCGCGGGAGCGGGGACCATCCTCGCCGCGATGCAGTACCTGGCCACGTGGCGCGTGGGCTTCCTGTGGGTGGCCTTCGCGTTGATGCCGGTGGCGCTGGTGATGGATGTCCTGGACGGGAGGATCGCCCGGTGGCGCTACAAGAAGTCGCCGTTGGGGGCGGACCTGGACTCCCTGGCGGACGTCATCTCCTTCGGCATGGCGCCCGCGGCGCTGGCCTTCGCGGTGGGGATGCGGGGGGCGCTGGACGTGGCGGTGCTCCTGTACTTCGTCGCGTGCGGCATCAGCCGGCTGGCGCGCTTCAACGTCACGTCGGCGGAGCTGGCGGACGAGACGGGGAAGGTGAAGTACTTCGAGGGCACGCCCATCCCCACCAGCCTGGCGCTGGTGATGGTGCTGGCGGCGGCCACGTGGATGGGTCGCATTGGCGACACGCTGCTGGGCGGGGCGTGGGACGTGGGGCCGGTGGTGCTTCATCCCCTGGTGCTGTTGTACGCGGCCAGCGGCAGCGCCATGATCAGCAAGACGCTGCGAATCCCGAAGATTTGAAAGTGAACGGGGCGACCCCCCCTGACACCGGGATTGCCCTTCGTGGGTGGTTGCCCGCCCACGGGTGGGTGCCTAGTTTGGCCAACTGATCCGCTCCAGTGCCTCGTTCGGGGCTTGCGGGGCGGCAGCGGGCGATGGGCGTGGGGAAGGGGTGGAGGCCATGACGGGGCGCTGGGGCATTTGGGCCCTCGCGGTGTTGGGGCTGGTGGCGGCTTCGGGGTGTGCTGATCGCGAACGGTCGTCCCTCGCGGACGGGCGGCTGACGGCGACTCCGGGCGGGATGGACTTCGAGAAGGTCGCCCTCTTCGACGCGCGCGAGACGGAAATCTCACTGCGCAACGTGGGGCGAGCGCCCGTCGACGTGAATGAGGTCTGGGTGGAGGGCCCGGAAGGGGCCTACCGGGCGGAGTTCACGCATGAGGGGCCGCACAGCCTGGCGCCTGGCAGCGCGTGCACCCTGCGCGTGCGCTTCGCGCCCATGAAGGCGGGCGGCCAGGATGCGTTCCTCGTCGTGCGCTCGGACACGCGCATCGAACCGCTGATGCGCATCCCCCTGGCGGGCCTGGGCATCGACGCGTGGGCGCGGGTGTCGCCCCGCATGCTCGACTTCGGGCGGATTGAAGCGGACTCGACGAAGACGCTGGTGCTGACGCTGGAGAACCCCACGGAGCTGCCCGTGGAGGTGACGCCCCGCCTGGTGGGCGCGGACCGGGCGGAGTTCGTCGCGGGCCCCGTCGTCGTGGCCCCGGGGGGCCGCGCGGAGCTGCCCCTGACGTTCAACCCCGTGCGCGTGGGCCGCAAGCAGGTGGCGCTGGCGGTGACGCCGTGCCGGGGCTGCGCGGACGTGACGGTGCAGGTGTCGGCGGAGGCGCTGGAGCAGGCCGTCATCGCCGAGCCGCCCGTGCTGGACTTCGCGGCGGTGCCGGTGGACCGCGAGGCCTTCCGCGAGTCCCGCATCCACAACATCAGCACGGAGCCGATGACCGTCACCCAGCTCACGCTCGACGGGCTGGATGTGTCCTTCTCCCAGGCGAACGCGGGTTTCCCGCTGGTGCTCCAGCCCGGCGAGGTGCGCGGCTTCCAGTTCCGCTACAGCCCTGGCCACATGGGCCCCGCGGACGACATGGCCCGCTACCACGTGGTGAGCAAGCGGCACCCCACCACCGACGTGAAGCTCAGGGGCTTCGGTGGAGCGTCGGAGCTGTGCGTGTCGCCCATGACGTACGACTTCGGCACCCAGCCGCTGGGCTCGAAGACGCGCGTCATCGTCAACGTGAAGAACTGTGGCTCCTCCAACGCGGGGGCGCTCACGCTGGAGTCGCTGGCGTGGCAGCCGGACCCCGCGGGCGCGCTCCAGTTCAACAACACTCCGCTGGCCATGCCGCTCACGCTGCAGCCGGGCCAGGAGGTCAACATCTCCGTCTTCTACGAGCCCACGCGTCCGGGCGCCGCGACGGGCGTGCTGGTGATGACGACGAACGCGTACTCGGCGGCCACGGTGGAGCTGGACTTCCAGGGCACCGCGCAGGAGCACGCGCCGTGCAATCTCTCCGTGACGCCGCTCGCGCTGGACTTCGGCACGGTGCCTCCGGGCCGGGGCGCGGTGCTGGGCGTGAAGCTGGAGAACAAGGGCACGGACCTGTGCCCGGTGAAGAACATCCAGCTTCGTGACACAGGCGGCGGCAGCTTCCGCCTGCCGGGTGGGGACCTTTTCGGCGTCATCATCTACCCGGGGGACTGGTTCAGCTTCCAGGTGGCCTTCCAGGCGCCTCATGCCGGCGGAGACTTCACGGGCATGCTCCAGGTGGAGCAGATGGACCCCGTCAATCCCGTCATCCTCGTGCCGCTGCTGGCCCACTCGCAGGCGACGTGTCTGATGGCGTCGCCCTGGTACGTGGACTGGGGCGTGGCGCGGCGCGACTGTCCGCCCGAGCCGCGCGAGGTGAACTACCTCAACGCGTGCACCATGCCGGTGACGGTGTCCAACGTGTGGATTGGCCCGGGCACGACGGATGGCGAGTTCACCCTGGGCGGCGTGCCCGCGCCCATGCCCTTCACGCTGCAGCCCGGCGACGCCTTCACGGTGGACCTGGACTACGCCGCGCAGGTGTACGGCATGAACCTGTCGCCGCTCTACGTGAGCTCCAGTGACTTGCCCGCGCCGCTGCTGGTGCCGCTCATCGGCGAGTCCTCCAAGCGCACGGACAAGACGGACACCTTCACCCAGCAGGACGTGAGCAAGGTGGACGTCCTCTTCGTCGTGGACAACACGGCGTCCATGGTGGAGGAGCACCCGCGCCTGGTGTCCGCCATCCCCTCGTTCGTGGACGCGGCGCTCGCCAAGCAGGTGGACATGCACGTGGCCGTCACCACGACGGGAATCTCGCCGGTGGCGGCGACGTGCCCCGGCGGCGCGCGGGGCGGCGAGGCGGGGCGCTTCTTCCCCGTGGACAACTCCCGGCCGCGCATCCTCACCAACGGCATGCCGAACCTGACGGCGCTGCTCCAGCAGAACGTGCAGGTGGGGCAGTGCGCCCAGGTGGAGCAGGGCTTCGAGGCGATGCGCCGCGCGCTGTCTCCGCCGCTGGTGAACAACGCGGATGACCCGCGCACGCCGGTGGCCCAGGACGGCAACTTGGGCTTCCTGCGCGACTCGGCGGCCCTCGTCGTCGTGTTCGTGGGCGACGAGGATGACCACTCGCCGGACGCGGTGGACACCTACGTGCAGTGGGCGCAGCAGCGCAAGGGCCAGAACCAGCCCCAGCGCGCGACGTTCTACGCCATTGCCCCCACGGCGGCGGCGTGCGGAACGGCGGGCGGCACCGGCACGCGCTACGCCGAAGCGACGGCGCGCACCGGTGGCGAGGTGATGAACGTGTGCGCGGCCAACTACGGGCCGCTCCTAGCCGCGGTGGCCAACAAGGCCTTCTCCGCGCAGGACCGCTTCCCGCTCAGCGACGCTCCGGAGCCGGGCAGCGTGACGGTGACGGTGGACGGCGCCCCGGTAACCACTGGCTGGCGCTACGACGCCCCCACCAACAGCGTCATCTTCACCCACGTGCCCGCGCCGGGCGCCAAGGTGGCCATCTCCTACCGTCGCTCCTGCGACGCGGGCTGAAAGCAGGGGAGCAGGCGCGTCGTGTGCGCCAGTCGAAGGGCCGGTCATCCGGCCCTCGACGTTCATGTCGGTCCCGGGTGCTACAGGTCTGGCTCCGCCTGTGCGGATGACCAGAAAATTGGAGGGCTCCTCACGGTGTGTACCCTGAGGTCGTACCCGCGCCCGCCGAGGAGGCACCCGGTGATGTCCCCAGACTCCGAAAACACGAAGACGACGAGCGCGGGTCGCGCTTCCCCGGCGCGCGCTCCGGGCCTGCGGGTGATTCAGGGCGAGGGCCGCCGACAGCAAGAGCCGCTCGCTTCCCGGGACGCCGTCGCCCGCGCGCTGATGGAGGCAGGGGCGGACATGCTCCTGCGACGAATCACGCCGGCCCGAGCCCAGGAAATCGAGCGTAAGGTGGACCGGGTGCTGGACCTGTTCGACAGGGTGGACGCGGCGCCGGTGTTGATGCCGGTGCTCAAGCGCCACCTGGACGAGCTGGAGGCGCTGATGCGGGAGTCGCGCGAGGTCCGCGCCGCTCGGCGGTAGCCACGGCGGGGGCACGGGTTCCGCCGTGTCTACAAGGGTTTGACCCCCCTGTCGTGTGCGCTTACGCTCGGGGCTTCGCCGCGCCCGGATTCCGGAAGGCCACGGGCCGTGGGTTTTCCCCGTGGGTGGGGTGCGGTCAGGTCGCCGTGACCATTGAAACGTATGGCAGGTACCAGCTCCTGAAGCGACTCGCCATGGGCGGGATGGCGCAGCTGTATCTCGCGCGTCAGCCAGGTCCGGAGGGCTTCGAGAAGCTGGTGGTGGTGAAGCGAATCCTTCCGCACCTCGCGGAGAACGACGACTTCGTGAAGATGTTCCTGGATGAGGCGCGCATCGCCGCGCGGCTCAACCACGCCAACGTCGTCCAGATTTTCGACCTGGGTGCGCAGGACGACTCGTTCTTCATCGCCATGGAGTACATCCACGGCGAGGACATGCGGCGGGTGTGGAAGCAGTCGGAGGCCGTGGGGCAACCCATCCCCGTGCCGCTGGTGTGTCGCATCCTCATCGAGGCGTGCTCGGGCCTGGACTACGCGCACAAGCGCACGGACCCGACGACGGGCAAGCCGCTGGACATCGTCCACCGCGACGTGTCCCCGCAGAACATCCTCGTCACCTTCGAAGGCGGCGTGAAGGTGGTGGACTTCGGTATCGCCAAGGCGGCGGACCAGGCCACCGTCACGCGCTCGGGCGTGTTGAAGGGGAAGTATTCGTACATGTCGCCGGAGCAGGCGGCGGGGCAGCGCGTGGACCGGCGCTCGGACATCTTCGCGCTGGGCGTGGTGCTGTACGAGCTGCTCACCAGCACGCGCCTGTTCAAGCGCCCCAGCGACATCCAGACGCTGGCGGCGGTGGCGGAGTGCAAGGTGGTGCCGCCGTCGCAGGCGTCTTCGCGCGTGCCGCAGGACCTGGATGCCATCGTCCTCAAGGCGCTCTCGAAGGACCCGGCGGACCGCTACCAGGAGGCGGTCCACCTGCAGCTCGCGCTGGAGGACTGGCTGACGGAGCGGCGGCTGCCCTCGTCGACGGCCCACGTCGGCGCGTACATGAAGGAGATCTACGCGGAGCGGCTGGCATCGGAGGCGCGCTCGGGGGAGTTCTTGACGGAGGACTCGGACCCCGCTTCGGGCTCCGGGCGCCAGGATGCGAGCTCGCGGCGCTCGGGGCTTCGGCCCGCGCTGCCGCGCTCCACCGGGGTTCCGGAGGGTGAGACGGCGGCGCTGCGGCCTCGCGGCACGGGCAAGACGGGCCGCATCGAGCTGGAGTCCCCCAGCGGCCGGCTGACGGGCCAGCGCCGCCAGGTGGACCCGGCGCCTCCGGACCGCTCCTCGCGCTCGGGGCTGGGCGCGGTATCGGCGCCGCCTCGAGTGGAGGAGGACGCGCCGACGATGGACGGCCGCGCCGCCTCGCGGGCGACGCTGACGGACGTGAAGATTACGACGGAGCCCAAGCCGGCGGAGGGACGGGCCGCCTCGCGCGTGGCGAACCCGCAGGCGCGGGAGCCGGAGTCGCACGGCGTGGAGGGGCGCGCCGTCACGCGGCCGATGCCCGCCTTCACTCATCACGTGGAGGAGGACGCGCCGACGCTGGCGATGCCGGAGATGGCGGGGCCGCTGCCGCGCCCGTCACGGCTGGCGTTGCCCCTGCCTCGGGGGGCCGAGGACCTGGAGGAGCAGGAGGAGGACGCGCCCACGTTGTCGCTGGGCATGTCGCGGCCGGGCCGCAAGAAGGGCGCGGCGGGACGTCAGGCGGAGGCATCGCCCCCGGCTTCCCGGCTCGGGTGGTGGATTCCCACGGTGGGGCTGGGGTTGGTGGTGCTGGTGCTGCTGTGGGGCTGGCTGAAGCCGGGGGCCGCCGTGCAGGCGCCGGCGCGGCTGGAGTCCGTGCCCGCCGGGGCGCGGGTCATGTTCGACGGGCAGGAGCTGGCGGAGCGCACGCCGGTGACGCTGCCCGGGATGCCCGAGGGGCGCTACTCGCTGGTGCTGTCACACGAGGGCTACGAGGAGCTGAGGACGGAGCTGGAGGTCCAGGCGACGGGGCCGGTGCCGCTGGGGGTGCTGCGGCTGGTTCCGGTGGCGCAGCAGGCGCCGGTGGAGAAGACGGCGCCGGTCCAGGCGCCCGTGGAGCCCGTGGCCGTGGCGAAGGTTCGGCTGCGCGTGGAAGCGCAGCCCGCGCAGGCCGTCGTCATCGTGGATGGGCGGCAGCAGGGCGCGGCGCCGGTGATGCTGGAGGCCGCGCCAGGCGTGGCGCTGGCCGTCCGGGTAGAGGCCGCGAAGCACCAGTCGAGCGAGCGCACGGTGACGGTGGGCTCGGGGCCGGAGCAGGTGGAGCGCTTCACGCTGAATCCGGAGGCCCGGGTGGTGGTTCCCACGCCGCCGCCGTCGCGTCCGCCGAGGCAGGAGCCGCGCGCGGAGACTCGCACGGCGAAGGTCCGCTTCGCGGTGCGGCCGTGGGCGGAGGTGACGTGCGGAGGGAAGAAGCTGGGGGAGACGCCCTTCGAGGCGGTGGAGCTGCGCGTCGGGACCTATGACTGCAAATTCTTCAACCCCGACCTCAAGAAGACGCTCAGCCGACGTATCGAGGTGAAGGCCATCGACCTCAACGTGGTGAGCGTGAAGTTCGAATAGCGCATGTTCCCGAAGCCCTTGACGCTCGTCGCCGGTTCTCAAATCGGCAAGTACGTCGTCCGCCGCAAGCTCGCGGAGGGCGGGATGGCGGAGATCTACCTGTGCACCGCGCGCGGGGTGGAGGGCTTCGAGAAGGAAGTCGTCATCAAGCGGGTGCGTGCCTTCCTCGCGAGCGACCCGGAGTTCGTGGAGATGTTCATCGCGGAGGCGCGGCTGGCCTCGCGGCTGAACCACGAGAACGTGGTGCAGATTTTCGACTTCGACAAGCACGAGAACACGTACTACCTGGCGATGGAGTACGTGCGCGGCTGCTCGCTGTGGGAGCTGCGGCGCAAGTCCAAGGAGCTGATGGACCCGGTGCCGCCGATGCTGGTGGCGCACCTGGGCGCGGAGGTGGCCCGAGGGCTTCACTACGCGCACCGCCTGAAGGTGAACGGGCAGCCGTTGGACCTGGTGCACCGGGACGTCACTCCGCACAACGTGCTGCTGTCGTACGACGGCGCGGTGAAGCTGACGGACTTCGGCATCGCGAAGGCGGGCAAGCGGCTGACGCAGCCTGGGGTGCTCAAGGGCAAGTTCGCGTACATGGCCCCGGAGCAGGCGCGCGGTGAGGCGGTGGACGCGCGCACGGACCTCTTCGCCCTGGGCGTGGTGCTGTGGGAGATGCTGACGGGTGGGCGGTTGTTCGACGGGGACTCGGAGGTCGCGGTGCTGCGCGCGGTGCAGCACAGCGTCATTCCTCCGCCGGCCCGGCTCAATCCGGAGGTGCCCCCGGAGCTGGACGCGGTGGTGATGCGCGCGTTGGAGCGCGAGCCCTCGGCGCGGTTCCAGACGGCGGGTGAGTTGGAGCGGGCGCTGGCGCAGTGCGTGCTGAAGCACGCGAAGTCGGTGGATGACACGGACCTGGGTGCCTTCATGCGGCGCCTGTTCCCCGGGAGCCTCACGCAGGCGATGCCCGCGGTGCAGGAGCGCACGCACGTCGTTGAAGGGGCACCGGTCCCCGATGACGATGATGAAGACGCGCTGGTGCCTCCGCCGCGAAGGGACCCCACGGCGGTGATGAGGGCGGGGCGCGTGGGGGCGGGGCCGCCGTCGTCACCGGATGAGGACGTGGATGCGTCCACCTTCGTGCTTCCGCGTCGCGGCGAGGACGTGGAGGCGCTGTCCGTGCCGCTGCCGCCCATGGCCACGCCGATGATGCCGCTGCCCGCGGTGGCTTCGTCACCCGTGCCGCGTGCGAATGCGCCGCTGCCGCCGCTGGCCGCGCCCATGGCCTCCGTCCGGCCGAGCCGTCCCGAGGGGACGCCCGCGGTGGTGGCTTCCACGGAGGAGGGGCTTCGTTCCAACGTCACGCCCGCGCCCACGAAGACGCCGAGCCGTTCGAGCGGGCTTTCGCCTGTGTCTGCGGCTGCTTCGAGCGCAGGACTCCGCTCCGACGTGACGCCCGCGCCCACGAAGGCGCCGAGCCGTTCGGGTGGATTGGCGCCGGTGTCGCGGCAGGGCGACGCCGAGGCTTCGCCGCGAGATGCCGAACTCGAGCGCTCCTTGATGCTTGGGGCGGAGGCCGCGAGCGGTGCCTCCGAGGCGGAAGAGCGCGCTGCAGGGTTGGCGGAGTCCTCGAGTCATGGCGAGGCAGTGGGGCAGGGGCCTGACGAACCGTCACCGCGAGGAGCGTCGGTGGACTCCTCGGACCCTTCACAGGGCACGTCACCTGAAGTGGAGGCGGTAGACGGCGCGAAGTCGACGCGGCTCACTGCATCATCGGAGACCCCAGCCTCGACGCGCGATTCCGAGGAACGTGGCGTCGGGATGACCTCCGATGCACGCGAGGCGAGCGCACCGTCGCCCGGACTGGCCGTGCTCGATGCGAAAGCGGGCGGCCCTCAGTCGCTCTCTGGCAGCGAGGTCCCCACTGTCACCGAGTCCTCGCCGGGACAGCCGAAGCGCTCGGGATGGCTCAGGCCGCGTCGCATGGTGGGTGCGGCGATGGGCCTCGGATTCCTGCTCATCGTGGGCGCCGGGGTGATGAATGGGATTCGCTCCGAACAGGCGCCGGAGAATCCGAGTCCCGCCCACGCACCATCGGCCGCCACATCGTCGCCGACCGACGCTCCCTCCACCGCCCGACCCCCAGTCCCCGCCGCCGGTTCCGTCGGAAGTGTCGTGCAGGAGACGAAAGACCCGGAGCCGGAGCCGCGCCCGGTCTCCCCGGGCAGCACCCCTTCCGTCGCGAGCCCCGAGCCCTCCGATTCAGACGCGGAGGTGGACGGGCTGAAGCGAGAGGCCCTCCTCGGCACGGCCCCGAAGCCCGTCGACGCTCCTCCCGAACCCACGTCGAAAGCCGCCCCCACCGCCGCGACGGGCCTGCTCCAGCTCCGGGCAACCCCGTATGCGACGGTGTTCCTGGACGGCCGGCGCCTGGGCGAAGTGTCGGGCAGAGCCTCGTACAAGCTGGCTCCCGGCACCTACAAGCTCCTCTTCCATCATCCCTCGGGAGAGAAGCGCTACGACGTCACCATCACCTCCGGCGCCACGGTGACGCGCGAGTTCCGCCCCCCGCGCGGCCGCTGACCCCGCGCCACCTCGGCGCATCTCCCGTCTCACCGTCGCTCCCGCGCTGACACCCGCGTAGCGCCCCCTGGGGCTCCGCCGTGCGCGCAGGCCCGGGTTCCGTCACACCCCGGGCACCACCCCACGCCCTCTCTCCGTGCGCTCCGGGTCCTCCGCCACCCCGTGGTGAGGCCGCGCCGTGCCGCCGGACGCGTGTCGCGCGCTCGTTTCCGAGACGTGAACCGGCCGACATCGCAACGGACCTGTAGCGGTCTGCCTTGACACCGAAGGCCCATTTCTGGCACTCACTGTCCTCCTCTGAGTAGCTTATATTCAATGGAACCGATGGACCTGCTGGCTCCCGACGAGATTGCTCGGATTGAGCGCGAGAACGCGGGAGGACTTCCCGCGAGCGCCATTCTGGAAATCTTTCGTCCGCGGGGCGTGCGTCTGTCGGAGGCGACCTTCCGCAAGTACGTCCAGGCGGGGTTGCTACCGAGGAGTCGCCGGGTGGGGCGGAAGGGGAAGCACCAGGGGAGCCTGGGGCTCTACCCGGTGGAGGCAGTGCGCCGCATCAACGTCATCAAGAAGATGATGGCGGAGGGGCACACCCTCGAGGACATCAAGAAGTCCTTCGTGTTCCACAGCAATCACATCGACCAGGTGGAGCGGGACCTCGGCGGTCTATTGGATGGGCTGCGGGACGAGTTGGGAGAGCGGGCCTTTGGGGGGGAGCACCGACGTTCGCTCGAAGCAGAGTTGGCAACGCTGCGGCAAAGAGCGCAGGATCTGGTCCGGGATGTGGCCCGGCTGGGCAGCGCAGTCACCGCACGCGCAGACGAAACGATGAGTTCGCAATAAGATGCCGGCCCTGGAGCCGGTGGACCCGGTTAGACTGGCCTCACGTGGAGGGGACATGTCGGAAGTGAAGCAAGTGGAGGAGGGCGGAGACCAGGCGCAGGAGGACCTGAGCCAGGAGCGCCGACGGTCCAAGACGATGTCGCGCAAGGAGATGGCGCGTGATTTGCGCCGTCGACGTCTCACGGGTCAGGTGGACCCGGAAGAGGCGGACCTGCTCAAGCAGATGGACGACACGCGTCCGCGCACCCGCGCCGACTGCGTCAACGGTCCGCGCCCGTGCATGTTCGTCTCCTGCAAGCACAACCTCTATCTGGATGTGAATCCGGAGACGGGGTCCATCAAGCTGAACTTCCCGGACAAGGAAATCTGGGAGCTCGAGCACACCTGCGCCCTGGACGTGGCGGAGAAGGGTGGAATCACGCTCGAGGAGGTGGGGGAGATCATGAACCTCACCCGCGAGCGCATCCGCCAGGTGGAGACGCGCGGGCTGATGAAGCTGCGCGAGGCCACCGAGGCCGAGCCGCCTGTCTCGGCCCGCAAGCCTATGTGACTGGCGGCTTGCTGCCGCCGACGGAGCGCCGACGTGTTGCGTTGACACCCCAGGGGGTGGTTGCTACTACCGCCGCTTCCCGCACACCGAGGCGCACACGTGCTGGCTCTCCTCAGCGTTTCCGATAAGCGAGGTCTGGTTCCCTTCGCCCAGGGGCTGGTTGGCCTGGGCTACCGCCTGCTGTCGACGGGTGGCACGCTGGAGGCGCTCAAGGGCGCCGGCATCGCCGCCACGCAGGTGTCCGAGCACACACACAGTCCGGAGATTCTCGGCGGCCGTGTGAAGACGCTCCACCCGCGCATCCATGGCGGCATCCTCGGCCGGCTGGAGCTGGAGGCGGACCGCGAGGAGATGAAGGCTCACGGCATCGAGCCCATCTCTCTGGTCGCCGTGAATCTCTATCCGTTCCGCCAGACGGTGGCCTCGGGCGCCGCTGAGGCGGAGGTCATCGAGCAGATTGATATCGGCGGGCCGGCGATGGTGCGCGCCTCCGCGAAGAACTTCCGGCACGTGGCCGTCGTCGTGGACCCGGACGACTATCCCGCGGTGCTCGCGGAGCTGGAGCAGCACAAGGCGGTGGGCGAGGCCACGCGGCGCAAGCTGATGCGCAAGGCGTTCGCGCACACGGCGGCCTATGACGCCTCCATCTCCGCGTGGCTGTCCGCCGAGGCGGGCGACCCCTTCCCCGGAGAGCTGTCGCTGTCGTTCCGCAAGGCGCAGGACCTGCGCTACGGGGAGAACCCGCACCAGCGCGGCGCCTTCTACCGCGAGCACTCGGCGCCCTCGGAGCCGACGGTGGGCTTCGCGAAGGTGCTCCAGGGCAAGGAGCTTTCGTACAACAACATCCTGGACCTGGATGCCGCGCTGGGCCTGGTGCTCGAGTTCCCCGAGCGTCCCGCCGCCGTCATCATCAAGCACAACACGCCGTGTGGCGTGGCGGTGGATGACGCGCTGGTGAAGGCGTACCGCACGGCGCGCGCGGTGGACGAGACGTCCGCGTTCGGCGGCATCGTCGCGTTCAACCGCGAGGTGGACGAGGCCACGGCCCAGGCCATGGCGGAGACGTTCCTGGAGGCGGTCATCGCGCCGTCGTATTCGCAGGCGGCGCTCCAGGTGTTCGCGGCGAAGAAGAACCTGCGGCTCCTGGAGGCGGGGCCCGCGCTGGCCTCGCCGACCGTGCGGCCGAGGGCTCAGCTCGATGGCCGGAGCGTGTCCGGAGGCCTGCTCCTGATGGACCGGGATGCGGTGGAGCCGGAGCTGAGCTGGAAGGTGGTGTCCAAGCGGGCACCCACACCGGACGAGGAGCGGGCCCTCCGCTTCGCCTGGAAGGTGTGCAAGCACGTCAAGAGCAACGCCATCGTCTTCGCCTCTGGGAGCCAGCTGCTGGCCCAGGGCGGCGGACAGACGAATCGAGTGGATTCAGTCCGAATCGCGATGCAGCGCGGCGGACAGGCCCTCCAGGGGGCCGCCGTGGCGTCGGATGCCTTCTTCCCCTTTCGGGACGGCCTGGACGAGGCGGCCCGGGCGGGTGCGACCTGCGTCATCCAGCCTGGCGGCTCTGTTCGGGATGCGGAGGTCATTTCAGCCGCCGACGAACATGGGATGGCCATGGTGGTGACCGGAGTGCGACACTTCCGGCACTGACTCATGCGCATCGTCTGCCAGAAATGCGCGGCCGCCTATGCCATCGATGATCGACTGATCACGGCAAAGGGTGTCCGCGCGCAATGTCCCCGTTGCCGGAACTTGCAGCTCGTCCGGCGCGATCCTTCGGCCGTGCCCTCTGGGGACGCGCCGGCCGCACCGCCGCGTCCCTCGGCGCCCACCCCCGCGTCGTCCGCGCCACCTCCGGCGGATGACCTGTTCGGCGACTTCGGCAATCCGCCCGCGGAAGCTCCGCCCGCCCCGCAGGCCCGGCCCGCGAAGGCAGCGGCGCCGGAGGCGGACCTGTTCGCGGACTTCGGCGCGCTGCCTTCGCCGAGTCCCGCCACGGCGCCCCCGGTGGACCCGTTCGCGGAGCTGGGGCCAGCCCCCGGGCCTCCTTCGGCTGGAGGGGATCCGCTGCTCGACTTCCTCGGCCCCGCGCCCGCGGCGCCGCCAGCCCCCGTCGCGCGCATCTCCTCGGAGCCCGGCGCGGTGCCGGTCTCCGTGAAGCCTCCGACTCCTGCGGCTCCACAGCGCGCGGCCCCCGCGCCCGCACCGGCTCCCGCCGCCGTCGCCGCGCCCAAGCCCGCGACCATGGGCTGCCGCAACTGCGACAAGCCGCTGACGGACCCGTTCGACCAGGCGCTCGGCATCTGCGACGACTGTCGTCAGCGCGAGCCCGCGGGCGGAGCCGCGCCCAAGGCGGAGGCGGCCCCGGTGCCCGTCACCGCGCCCGGGAATGTGGACTTCCTGCCGCCGCTCTCGTCGCCGGATGAGGGCGGAGGGGACCTGCTGGAGCTGATGCCCCGGGATGGCTCGGGCCCGCGCGCCGCGTCGGGCATGACCGGGTTGGCGCCTTCGCTGGGCTCGGAGCCCCGGAGCAATCCCCGCGCGGCGGGAGCGGCTCGAACCACCACGTCCTCCAACCTCCGCTCCGGTTCCGCGGAGAAGCAGGGGGGGCGGGGTTCCTCGGGTGGAGGCCGCTGGGCCCTGGTGGGCGGGCTGACGTTGCTCGTCGTCGGCACCGGGGTGGGTGGCTTCTTCTTCGTGAAGCACCAGGAAGCGGAGCGCCGTCGGACGGAGGTGGTTCCCGTCGCGGCGATTCCCGAGGCCGTGCAGGCGGTGCTGCCCCGGTGGAAGCTGAAGTACCTGGAGCTGGAGGGCACCGGCGCGGAGCGGCTCGCGGAGGGGCAGAAGCAGCTCGCCCGTGACGAGCGCTTCGCCTATGCGGAGGCGGAGGAGTCCTTCCAGCAGGCGCTGCTCCTGGACCCGCGCAGCGACGAGGCCATCGCCGGCTATGTCCAGGCGCTGGCGCTGGGACGAGGCGCCGGGCTGGACGACGCCACCTTCGTGGAGGCGAGCGCGCTGGTGGAGGCCTCGGAGGCCCGCGCGGGGCGCACCCCGCTGTTGCTGCTGGCGCACGCCAACCTGCTCCTGACGCGCTCACGGCAGGCCGAGCCGCTCAAGCAGGCGAAGGAGCTGGCGGACGAGTCGCTCAAGCAGGCGCAGGCGACGAACGCGCAGAAGGCCGAGGCCCACCTGGTGCTGGGCCGGTATTACCTGTCGTCCTCGGGGGCGCTGGCGCGCAACCACTTCGACTCAGCGGAGCAGCTGGCGCCGGAGCTCAAGCGCATCCAGTACTACCGCGCGCTCGCGCACGAGTCGGCCGGTGAGTACTCGCTCGCGTTGGAGACGCTGCGCAAGCGGCTGAAGGCGGACCCCCGGGACTGGGACAGCCTGTCGGCCACCTCGCGCATCTACCAGGAGGTCGGTGAGCCGGGCGAGGCGCGCAAGCTGTACGAGGCGCGCGTGAAGGCGGACCCCGGGGAGCTGCGGGCGCTGCTGCCGCTCGCGGTGCTGCGCTACCAGTCCGAGGGCAATCCCGCCGCGGGCGTGCGCGAGCTGCGCGCGCTCTTGAAGGCCCGCGAGCGCCATGGCGACCGCGACGTGGCGGAGGTGCTCGTCCACCTGGCCGCCGCGGAGCGCGCCGCGGGCAACAGCGAGGCGGGGGTGAAGTTCGCGGAGGAGGCGCTCGGGTTGGCGAAGGAGCTGCCCGAGGCACACCTCCAGGTCTTCCTCGTCGCACTGGAGCAGCGCGACGCGGCGAAGGCCCGCAAGCACCTGGATGGCCTCAAGGGACGGCTGGAAGACCGCGCCCTGGAGATGGTGTTGGAAGGCCGCGTGCTGCTTTTGGAGAAGAAGCCCGCGGAGGCGCTGGAGCGCTTCCAGGAGGCGGTGTCGCGGGATGAGCGTCGGCTGGACGCGCAGCTGTTGGCGGGCGTGGCGGCGGCGGGTGCGAAGCGGCGCGAGGATGCGTTCCGCGCGCTGAACCTGGCGCTGCGCGCGGACCCGCTGCGGCTGGAGCCCCGGCCCACGGTGACGCGCTTCTGGATGCGGCCCTCGGAGACGGTGAAGGGCGTGGAGGAAGTCATCCTCTCGCTCGCGGTGAGCGCGGACGACCCGGGGCCGTACCTCTACGAGGGCCTGCTGCGCTTCCACCAGGGAGACCTGGACGCGGCGGACCGACACTTCCGGGACGTGTTGGAGTCGGACGCGAACAACGCGGGGGCACTGACGTACCGGGCGCTCATCGCGCTGCGACGAGGGAACCTGACGGAGGCGCGGACGCTGTCGACGCGCGCGGTGACCGCGGGGCGGCAGTTGCCCGTGGCGCATCTGGCGCAGGGTCTGGTGCTGGCGGAGAGCCGTCAGGTGGAACCCGCGAAGCGCTCCTTGCGTGAGGCGCTGGGGCTGTCTCCCACGCTGCTGTCGGCCAAGGCGCGGCTCGCGGAGCTGGAGGCGCCGCAGCGGCGTGACGACGCGCGTGCTCAGTTGGTGAGCGTGGTGGGGTTGGACCCCGCGTACCTCCCGGCCAAGCGGATGCTCTACCTGTTGGAACGGTGAGGTGGATGTGAAGGTCCTGTTGCTGGGTTCCGGAGGCCGTGAGCACGCGCTGGCGTGGAAGCTCTCCCAGAGTCCCCGGCTCACGCGGTTGTTGTGCGCCCCGGGCAACCCGGGGACGGCGAAGCTCGCGACCAACGTGCCCGTGAAGGCCGACGCGCCGGACGAAGTCGTGGCGCTCGCCAAGCGGGAGCAGGTGGACCTGGTGGTGGTGGGGCCTGAAGCACCGCTGGTGGCGGGCGTGGCGGACGCGCTGGCGAAGGCGGGCATCCCCTGCTTCGGGCCGGTGGCGGGCGCGGCGCTCATCGAGGGCTCCAAGGCGTTCGCCAAGGAGATCATGGCCGAGGCGGGTGTCCCCACCGCGGCCTTCCGCACCTTCACCGACGCCGCCGAGGCGGAGGCCTACGCGGTGGCGCAGGGCCGCATCGTCGTGAAGGCGGATGGGCTGGCCGCGGGCAAGGGCGTCATCGTCGCGCACGACGTGGACTCCGCGCGCGAGGCGGTGCGCGCCGTGGCTGCGCTGGGCTCGTCCGGGCAGCGCATGGTGCTGGAGGAGCTGCTGGAGGGCGAGGAGGTCTCCGCCATGGCGCTCTGTGACGGCGAGCGCTACGTCATGCTGCCGCTGTCGCAGGACCACAAGCGCGTGGGAGACGGCGACACCGGCCCCAACACCGGCGGCATGGGGGCATACAGTCCCGCGCCGTTCCTCGACGAGGCGCAGCTGGCGCAGGTGGGGGAGAGCGTCATCGCCCCCACGCTGGCGGTGCTGCGCCGTCGTGGGCTCCCCTTCAAGGGCGTGCTGTACGCGGGGCTGATGCTCACGCGCGGTGGGCCCAAGGTGCTGGAGTTCAACGCGCGCTTCGGGGACCCGGAGACGCAGGTGTTGATGATGCAGTTGGGCGAGGACCTGCTGCCGCTGGTGGATGCGTGCGCGCGCGGTCAGCTGGAGCCTCGCGCGCTGGTGACGGCGCCGGGCGCCTCGGTGGGCGTGGTGCTGGCGGCGCAGGGCTATCCGGACGCGCCTCGCAAGGGGCAGCGCATCGAAGGCGTGGACGCGGTGCCAGCGGACGCCACGGTGTTCGTCGCGGGCGCGGAGACGCGGGACGGCGCGCTGGTGACGAGCGGCGGACGGGTGCTGACGGTGTGCGCGCGGGGCGAGGACCTGGCGCGCGCGCGGGAGCGGGCATACGCGGCGGTGGAGGCGGTACGCTTCGAGGGCATGCACTTCCGTCATGACATCGGCGCGAAGGGGATGAAGGCCGCGCCGTGACGCGCATCTCCCGCTATCTGCTCAGTGAACTGCTGGTCCCCCTCGGTGTGTGGGTGGCCTTCATGTTCCTGCTGCTGTTCGTGATGCAGTTCCTGCGAGGCACGGATGTGCTCCTGGGCTCGTCGGTGACGGTGCTGGACCTGGGCCGGCTGGTGGCCTACCTCACGCCGCACTTCTTGATGATGGCGCTGCCGATAGCGTTCCTGCTCGCCATCCTGCTGGGGCTCGGGCGGCTGGGCGAGGACCGCGAGCTGACGGCGCTTCAGGCGCTGGGCGTGGGACCCACGCGCCTGCTCTTCGCGCCGATGGGCGTGGCGGTGGCGCTCAGCGTGCTGATGCTGATCATCACCTCCACCGCGCAGCCCTGGGGGCTCACGGGTGTGAAGGAGCTGGTGAGCGAGGTCATCCGGAAGAACGTCGTCGGCGACGTGAAGTCCGGCACCTTCTACGAGGACCTGAGCGACTTGACGCTGTACGCGGAGCAGGTGTCCTCGAAGGATGGCAAGTGGACCAACGTGCTGCTGCACGATGACCGCGAGGCGAACTCGCCCCTGTTGGTGCTGGCGCACCGGGGCCAGGTGGGCACGTCCAGCGGTGGAGAGGTGTTGCGCTTCGCCCTGGAGGATGGAGAGGTGCACCGCTCCGGCCGCGCGTCCGAGGACTACAGCGTCATCCACTTCGACCGGGCGGAGATCAGCGTGGGCGTGGGCGCGTCCATGGGCAAGCGGGGCCGCTTCACCTCCGCCAAGGAGGAGCTGACGCCGTCGGAGCTGCTCCAGGCCGCGAGCGAAGCGGAGGCGAGTGGCGGGGATGCGCGCGGCTTCAGGATGGCGCTGCACAGCCGACTCGGAGGCGCGCTGGCGCCCATCGCCTTCGCCCTGCTGGGCACGCCGCTGGCCATCGGTCGGCGACAGGCGGGCCGGGCGTGGGGCTACCTCCTGACGCTGGGCGGCTACGTCTTGTACTACCTCTTGAGCCGCGCCTTCGAGCAGCTGGGCCAGCAGGGGAAGCTGCCGGCGCCGGTGGCGGGACAATTGGCCAACGTCGTCTTCATGTTGGTGGGCGCGGTGGCCCTGTACCGGGTGAGCCGCTCGGGGACGGTCCGGTGAGATTGACGCTCTTCGGGTACGTGCTGAAGACGTACATCCGCTACGCGCTGGGCATCCTCGGCGGGCTGGTGCTCGTCTTCGTGGTGGTGGACTTCGTCGACCGCGCGAAGACGTACACGGGGCCGGGCTGGGTGACGGACGCGGCGAAGCTCTACGCGTACAAGGCGCTGATGGCGGTGCAGCAGCTCGGGCCGGCGGCGCTGCTGCTGGCCGCGGGCACGACGGTGTCCGCGTTGCGCAAGCAGGGCGAGGTGACGGCCATCCGCGCGCTGACCTTCGGTCCCACGGCGCTGTACGCACCCGTGCTGGCCTTTGGACTCATGGCGTGCACGGGGCTCATCGCCTTCGACGAAGTCGTCGCCACGCACGCGGGACGGCGCGTCGATGAAATCACCACGCAGCGCTTCAACCGCTGGGGCGACTGGCGCTTCTACTACACGCCGAAGCAGTGGTTCCGACGCGGTGACCACATCTTCTTCCTCCGCGCGGGCAGCGCGCAGGAGGGCTTCCAGGACGTGTCCATCTTCACCCTGTCGCGGGAGTTCAAGCTGCAGCGGCGGCTGGACGCGGCGCGGATGGAGTGGCTGGACGGGACGCGCTGGCGGCTGACGGAGGTGGTGGAGCGCTCCTTCACCGGGGAGAAGCACACGTCGGTGAAGAGCCTGGAGAGCGCCGAGTACGAGCTGGGTATCGCCGCTTCCGCCTTCCGCATCCGGCCAGGACGCCCGGAGCAGATGCGGGTGCGCGAATTGCGCGAGCAGATTGTCGCGCGCCGGGAGGTGGGCCTGGCGACGAAGCAGTTCCAGCTCGCGCTGCACAATCGCTTCGCCTATCCGCTGGCGGCGCTCCCAGCGGCGCTGTTGGGGGTGGGGCTGGCGCTGCGCTCGAATCGCCGGGGACACCTCACCGCCGCCATCGTCGAGGGCCTGCTCGTCGCGGTGGCGATGTGGGGGTTGATGATGGTGTGCCGCACGTTGGTTCTCACCGAGCGATTGACCCCCCTGGTGGCGGCGTGGACTCCCCCCGTCCTGCTGGTGCTGGCGGCAGGGGCGCTGTGGCTGCGTCGCGAGGGCTTCCTCCACCTGCCTCGCCGTTGGCTCGCGGTGAGGTAGCGTGAGTCCATCCATGGACCTTCCCTCCCAGCCCCGGCTGGAGATTTTCCTTCGTCGCGCCGTGGCTGGAGTCCTGCTCGCCTGGGCGGTGGGCCTGGTGCTGGCCGAAGTCGTGTTGCAGGTGGCCGCATCCGCGGCGGTGCTGCTGTCGCTGGTGCTGGCGGCGCGGCGTCAATTGAAGCTGGCCTCCGACGTGCGCGCCTACGTGCTGGCCAGCGTGGCGCTGTGCGCGTGGCAGGTGGTGTCACCCGGGCTGGCGCTCCTGACGGGCGCGGCGAGCGGGTGGCCTCGAAGCTCGCGCTATGGGCAGGCCCTGGACTCGGTGGCGGGCGCCGCCGTGGCGTGCGTGGGCTCGGTGGGAGTGCCGTGGCTGGCGCTCGCGAGCACGGTGGCGGCGGGGTGGTTGTTCGCCGCGGCGCTGGGCATGTTCCAGAACCGGGTGCGCTGGCCGTGGGAGCCCTTCGCGTTCCTCAAGCTGAACCCGGGCCGACTGCACGAGAATTTCGGCACGGAGGCCTCGCCGCGCTACGCGGCCGGAGGCATCTTCTTCCATCGGCTGCGCTTCGCGCATGGCGCCATCGCCGCGCTGGGCCCCGCGCTCGCGATACTGGGCAGCTCCGAGGTGGCTCGGCGGCGCATGGTGGCGGGCGCGGTGGTGCTGGGCCTGCTGGTGTCCATCTACAACGCCTTCGCCCGCGCGGCGCTGGGCGCGGCGCTGCTGGTCAGCGTGGTGGCGCTGCTGCTGCTGGTGAGCGGCATCGCTCGCAAGGCGGGCCTGGGACTCATCGCCGTGCTGGTGGTGGTCGTCCTCGCGTCACCCGCCTGGCGCGCGCGCCTGGAGAAGGCCGTGGGCAACATCTACGGCGGGGAGCGCGAGCTGGCCATGAAGGTGGGCTGGAGCCTGGTGCGGGAGCACCCGCTGCTGGGCGTGGGCTTCGGCAACCACAAGGCCGCCGTCCTCGCGAGGCAGGGCGAGTCGGGCATCACCGACTTGCTGGCCACCGACTCGCACAACCTCTGGCTGACGGTGTGGGCCGAGACGGGGCTGGTGGGCCTGCTGCTGACGCTGGCGGTGCACGGCCTGTTGGGCTGGGCGCTCATCCGTCGATATCGTGCGGGCTCGCTGGCCGCCACGGGCGCGCTCTTGTCCTTCGTGGGCTTCCACATCCTCGCGATGGTGCACTACCTGCCGTTCCACTCCAGCGTGCACCTCTCCTTCGCCCTCATCTGGGGACTGGGGCTGTGCGAGGGCAGTGAAGTGCTGCGCACGCGTCCGGCGCCGCGTTAGGCAGCGGGCCTGAGCGTCCTGCGGTTCAGCGAGGAGGCGGCGGGCGCGACTCGAGCACGCGGCGGTACACGGCGACCGTCTTGCGCGCGCACTCGTCCCAGGTGAAGCGCGCGGCGCGCTCCCGGCCCAGCTCCACCAGCTCCGTGCGCAGGCCGTCGTCCCTCAGCACCCGCAGCGTCGCCTCCCGCCAGGCCACAGCGTCGTCCGGTGGGAGCCTCAGCGCCGCGCCGCCCACCACTTCCGGGAGCGCCGTCGCATCCGCGGCCAACACGGGACAGCCCGCCGCCATGGCCTCCAGCGCGGGCAGCCCGAATCCCTCGTACTTCGACGGCAGGAGCAGCGCCGCCGCCGCGCCGTAGAAGAGCGCCATCTCCGATTCGGGCAGCTCCTCCAAATCAATCACGTTCTCGTGCAGCCCCAACTCGTGCGCCACCGCGCCCTTGCCCGCGAGCAGGACGATGGGCACCGGCAGGTCCGCCGCGAAGTGCCGCAAGAGCTCCAGGTTCTTGAAGGGCTTCGCGTTGCCCACCGCCGCCACGTAGCGCGCGGGCAGCTCCTGGCGCTCGCGGAACTCGCGGACCTCCGCGGCCGAGGGCGGCTGGAAGCGCGAGTCCACGCCGTTGGGAATCACCTGCAGCCGGTAGGGCGACAGCTTGAGGTGCTTCGCCAGCTCCTCGCGGGAGAACTCGGACACCGTCACCAGCGCGGAGGCCCGCCGGGCGCGAGGCCCCACCACCACGCGGTAGTACAGGCTCTGCGCGGGCGAGTACTGGTGCGAAAGCGCCACATGGTTGGCGTCATGCAGCGTGGCCACCAGCGGGCCGCTCCAGAACAGGGGCAGGGCGAACGATGTGGCGTGGAAGACGTCGGGCGACAGCCGCGCCAGGTCCGCCGCCAGCGCGGGCTGCTCCACGGGAGACAGGAACCCCGCGAGCGCGCGGTGCATGGGCACGCGAGGCGCGAGCGCTCCCAGGTCCGAAGGCAGGCCCTCCGGGGGCACCAGCGCGGAGAAGCGCAGGTCCGGAGCGAGCGCGGGGACTCGCCGCGCCAGCTCGAGCGCATAGCGGGCAATCCCGTGAAGCCGGCCGCGCACCATGCGCAGGTCGAGGAGGACATGGGCCACGCCTCCGGCGTACCACACGCGCGGCCTTCATGGGGGCGGGCAGGCACCCGCTTCGGGTTGCTGTCGGCAGGAGGCACGCCCGATGCTAGAAGGCCGGCATCGTGAAGGTCGCCCTGGTCCACGACTGGCTCGTCACCCACCGCGGGGGGGAGCGTGTGCTCGACGCGCTCTGCGAAGCGCTGCCCGACGCGGACATCTACACGCTCATCCACCGGCCTGGCAGCCAGTCCCCGGCCATCGAATCGCGCCGCATCTTCACGTCCTTCCTCCAGCGGATTCCGGGCATCCACGAGCGCTACCGGCACTTCCTGCCCCTGATGCCCCGGGCCATTGAAGCGCTGCGCCTTCAGGACGACTACGACGTCGTGCTCTCCTCCAGTCACTGCGTGGCCAAGGGCCTGCCCGTGCCGTCGGGGGTGCCGCACCTGAGCTACGTGCACGCGCCCATGCGGTACATGTGGGACTTGTTCGACGACTACTTCGGCCCCGGGCGCTCCCGCCTGCCGGTGCGCGTCGCGGCCCATGCCGTGCGTCCCTGGCTCCAGCGGTGGGACCGCGCCTCGGCCCAGCGCGTGGACCACTTCGTCGCCAACAGCCACCACGTCGCGGGCAAGCTCCAGCGCTTCTGGGGCCGCGGCGCCACCGTCGTTCATCCCCCCGTGGACCTGGAGCGCTTCACCCGGCTGCCCCTGGAGGGCGGAGGGCAGGGCGGCTACTTCCTGTGGCTTGGCGCCTTTGCCCCGTACAAACGGCTGGACGTCGCCCTGGAGGCGTTCCGCGCGCTGGGCGCACCGTTGTGGGTGGTGGGCACGGGACAGGAGGCCGCGCGCCTGGCGTCGGTGGCTCCCTCGCCGCACGTGCGCTTCCTCGGCAACGTCTCCGATGACGCCCTGCCGTCCCTGTACCGGGATGCCCGCGCGCTCATCTTCACGCCCGAGGAGGACTTCGGAATCACCCCGCTGGAGGCCCAGGCCACCGGCCGCCCCGTCATCGCCTTCGGAAGGGGCGGGGCGCTGGAGACGGTGAACAGCCAGACGGGACTCTTCTTCTCAGAACAGACACCTGCCTCGCTCATGGACGCCGTGCGGCGCTTCGAGACGTGGGAGGTCGGCTTCAATCCGGAGGATGCCCGCTCACAGGCCGAGCGCTTCGGACGGGCTGTCTTCCAGCGCGCCATGTTGTCGGAAGTGGAGTCCGTCCTCAGGGTGTCGAGGAAATCCCCACGTCTCGCCACGGCGGTGTGACGCCGCTGTCATCCCAGGCCCGGTCTTTCATCGCCACGTCCTGTCCACCTCCCGTCACTGTCCCCCTGGGGCAGGGGTAACTCATTGGTTTCACGGGATTTTCCGTGTTAGGACGCCAGCGAGTCAGAGGGAGTCGGGCGGGACGCGTGCTCGTTGTACCGGGGTGCGAGTCTTGCAAAGGGGTGGCGCCCCGTTGACCAGGTTACAGGAGTCCAGGCGTGTTCAGTCGTCTCCAGCGCTTCTACACGTCCATCAAAGTCTTCGCGGACATGGTGATGCTCGCTGTGGCGTTCGCCTTGGCGTACGTCACGCGGTTCTCCGGCATCGTCCCCGTCACGGAGGGAATCCCGCCCTGGGAGGACTCGCTCGTCTCGCTGCTGATGGTGCTCGTCATCTTCCCGGCGGCCTTCAAGCAGTCGCGGCTGTACGCCACGAACCGCTCCCGGACGAACACGGGTGAGGTGTTCGAGGTCTTCAAGTCCACCATCACCGCGACGCTCATCCTCGTCGCGGCCACGTACTTCGCGCGCGAGCGGTACTCGCGCCTCACGCTGGTCATCTTCGTCGTCTATGCCTTCGTGCTGGTGACGTGCAGCCGGCTGGCGTTCCGCTACGTGCTCAGTGAGATTCGTCGCCGGGGGCACAACCTCAAGTCCATCCTCGTCATCGGCGCGGGAGAGCTGGGCCAGCGTGTCGTGGAGACGGTGGAGGGCCACCGGGAGCTGGGCTTCCGCGTGACGGGCCTCTTGTCGCTGCGGCCGGAGAAGGTGGGCCAGTACGTCAGCGGGGTGCGCATCATCGGCCACGTGGACGACGTGGAGCGCGTGCTGGACGCGCAGCCGGTGGACCAGGTCATCCTCGCGCTGCCGCTGCAGGACCAGGCGCACGTGAAGCGGCTGATGGAGCAGCTGGCGCTGCGCACGGTGGACGTCAGGGTGGTGCCGGACCTGTACCAGTACATCACCCTGTACGGCGGGCTGGAGGAGTTCGGCGGCCTGCCCATCATCCGCCTCCAGGGCGACCCGATGGAGGGATGGAGCCGGGTCTCCAAGCGCGCCTTCGACATCCTCTTCTCGCTGCTCGCCATCCTCGTCACCGCGCCGCTCATGGCGGCCACGGCGCTGGCGGTGCGCCTGTCCAGCCGCGGGCCGCTGCTGTATCGACAGGAGCGCATGGGGATGGATGGCCGCACCTTCCACATCCTCAAGTTCCGCACCATGCGCGTGGACGCGGAGCACTCCGGCGCGATGATGGCGCGCAAGGACGACCCGCGCCGCACCGTCATCGGCACCGTGCTGCGCAAGTACTCGCTGGACGAGCTGCCGCAGTTCTTCAACGTGCTGACGGGCGACATGAGCCTCGTGGGCCCGCGCCCCGAGCGCCCCGTCTTCATCGAGGAGTTCAAGCGGCAGATTCCGCGCTACCACCTGCGGCACAAGGTGAAGGCGGGCATCACCGGCTGGGCGCAGATCAACGGCCTGCGCGGTCAGACGTGCATCGAGAAGCGCATCGAGTACGACCTGTACTACATCGAGAACTGGTCGCTCTTCATGGACCTGAAGATTCTCGTGCGCACCGCGCTGGGCGGCTTCCTGTCGAAGAACGCCTACTGAGCGAGCTGGCGTGCCCGGGCCACGGATTTCCGTGGCCCAGGCCTCGTGTCCGGCACGGTTTTCCGTGGGCCCGACGCGAAGTGGAGCGCGGCCTCTACTGGATGTTCCAGACGACGGTGCCAGTGCACGTCGTATTGCTGTAGCAGCCGGCGCGAACCTGCACGGTGCCGGACGTGGTGGCGGTGAAGCTCATGCTGGAGCCCCGTCCACCGCACGCGTCGTCATTCGCCGAGGCCTGGGTGGCGCCGGTGAAGAGGCGCAGGTACGTGTCTCCGGTGAAGGTCGCTCCCGCGGCGCCGCAGGTGCCCACGGTGAGGACCTGACCGGCGGTGACGGCGATGTCGCGGTTGGTGGTCGCCTGTTGGGCGTGGTTGGTGTTGGCCCCGCTGAAGGTGAACGAGCCTGACTTCGCGGGCGGTGGCGGCAGCCCGGAGAGCTCCCAGACGACGGTGCCGCCGCAGCTTCCGCTCGAGTAGCAGCCCGCGCGCACCTCGTACTCGCCCGCGGTGGTGGCGGTGAAGGTGATGCTGGAGCCTCGTCCTCCGCACGCGTCGTCGTTGGCCGCGACGGAGGCGCCCGAGGGATTGAAGAGACGCAGGTACGTGTCCCCGGACGTCTTGGCGCCCGTCAGGCCACAGGTGGCCACGGTGAGCTGCTGGCCTGCGGTGAGGGTCAGCTTCTTCTGGGTGGTGTTCTGCTGCGCGCTGTTGGTGTTGGTGGCGGTGTACACGAAGGAGTTGGCCGGCGGAGGAGGCTCCGGCGGGGGCGGCTCGCCGTTGCCGTTGGGGTCGGGGCACCCGGCCGTGGGAAGCGCGCACGTGGGCATGAGCGCGCCCAGGTGGCTGACGACGGCCTGGATGGGCACCCCCCGGTTGGGGCAGTTGGCGCAGTGGTGCAGCGAGACGACCAGGTGGTCCGAGTAGCCGACCACCGGCGAGCCCGAGGAGCCACCCTGCGTGTCCGCGTAGTAACCCACGTCATTGGGGCCGCCGGATTGGCAGGCCGCCTCGTTCAGGCTGTAGACCTCCGCGAAGCCGGACTCGTCGCGGGAGTCCGTCGACGTGACGGCGATCATCTTGCCGTAGCCCGCCGGGTGCTGGGGGACGTAGATGCGCTCGTTCACCACCGCGCCCGCGCCGCGCAACTGGAGATAGCCGAAGCTGCGCGTGGGATTCACCGCGAGCCGCACCAGCGCGTAGTCGCGAGGCGCGTCCGCCTGGACCAGCGTGCCGCCGGAGATGACGTGGCCCGGACAGCCGAACCAGCTCCCGCAGCTCGTGGCACAGGTGGCGCCCTCGGCCATGAACTCGAAGTCGGTGTTCTGCGCGTCGCTGGCGGTGCCGATGCAGTGCTGGTTCGTGAGCACGTGGCCCTGACTTCCCACCAGCCAGCCGGTGCACGCGCTGGAGCCGCCGATGAGCAGGCGCGCCACGGGACGGGCGCGGCCGTAGAGGGTCGGCTCGCTGGTGGCGTAGCAGGGCGCCCAGCGGGAGTCGTCAGGGCCACACACGGCCTTGTCCAACTCGGACGTGAAGCCCTTCTCCGCGTTGGTGTAGCCGCGCGCGAAGCGGTCGATGGTGTAGCCATGCCGGTTCAGGATGCCCCGGCGCTCCGAGGAGTCCTGGCTGTGCAGCTCGATGATGGCCGTGTCACCGGGGATGTGCATGGCCCAGAAGCCGTCGCGCGCCCCCGGGTGCGTGCCGTCATACCGCCTGGAGCGCGTGCCGTCCGGCGAGCGCACCACGACGAAGTCTCCCTCCTCCAGCTCCAGCCGCTCGAAGTGCGCGGCGATGTACGCGGCCCCCTCGTGGGTGATGACGTCGGTGTGGAGCGGTCCGCTCCGCGCGCGCAGTGAGGTTGAGGCATAGGGGTGCGCCGACTCGAAACGCCGGTGCACGTCCTCGCCGACCTTCGTGGCGCGCTGGGAGGCGGGGGAGGCCGCCACCTCGCACACGGGGGCCGAGGCCAGCGCGGTCGGCACGCCGGATATCAGCGCGACGACGAGACCTGCGAGCTGGATTCGTTTCATCTGTTCTCCTGCGGGAATGGGGCTTCGCAGCTGAAGCTGCACCACGGGTTATACCGACCCTCCCCGTGGGCCCCTCGTCGCTGTTGTTAACCCGGTTGCAGGAACGAGGGGGATGTGTGGGGCGGGTGGCGTTTGGGGTGGGGAAGGGTTTGGGATGCGGAAAGGACACCGCCTCGCGGGGAGGGCGGTCGGCGGAGGCCCGTCTGATTTCACACGGAGCGCGATTGTTGCCGCCGGGTTGTGTGCGAGCCGCCAGGGGGAGCGGCCGAAATGACGCAAGGAGAGGCGGGGAGTCGGCCCCGAGTGGGGGCGAAGCCGTCTAGACTCCGGGGGGCATGGCGGAAAAGCTCGGAGCGATTCTGGTCCGCAAGGGCCTCCTCACGCAGGCGCAGGTCGACGAGGCCCTGAAGGCCCAGCTCATCTACGGTGGGCGGCTGGGCTCCATCCTCGTCGAGCTGGAGTTCCTGGACATCGACACGTTGGCGATGGTGCTGGGGGAGCAGACGCGCTACCCGGTGGCCCAGGAGGCCGACTTCGAGGCCGTCACCGACGCGACGCTGACGTTGCTGCCGGCGGCGCTCGCGGAGAAGCACCTGGCCTTCCCGCTGGCCCAGGAGGGCCGCCGCCTGAAGGTGGCGATGTCGAGCCCCTTCGAAATCCAGCACACGGACGCGCTGGGGTTCATCACGGGCCTGCGAATCCTGCCGCACATCACTCCCGAGCTGCGGCTGTTCCAGTATCAGGCGCAGCGCTACGGCATCCGGCGCGAGTCGCGCTCCATGAGCATGGGCATGGCGCGGCGCGCGGCGCAGCCTCGGGGCGCGGCGGCTCCTCCGGCACCGGCGCGAGTGATGGTTCCGCTGCCCGACGTGGCTCCTCCTCCGGCGCCCGTGCGCGCGGAGCCGGGGACGGAGGGAATCTTCGGGGGACTGGCGCCCGGACAGTTCCTGAGCGACGACGCCGAGGACGTGGCGGCGGAGGACGTGCAGTGGAGCGCGCCGAGCGCGCCCGTGGCGGAGAATCCGGGCGACGGGTTGGAGCCTCGTGGGAGCGCTCGGGCCGAGGCGGGGCCTCCGGTGCTGGCGCCCGCAGGGGCGGCGAGGCCAGCGGGGCCACCGCAGCTCGTCTCCGTGGACGCGGCGAGGGGGATGATGCGACCGGAGGGGCCGCCCCGGCTCGCTCCAACGCAGCCGCCTCGGTTGGCGCCGCCCGCGATGTCTCCCTCGATGGAGGCTCCGGAGGAGATTGAACCCGAGGAGGAGTTCGAGGCGGCGGAGGAGATCGACCCCACCGAGGAGCTGGAGCTGGTGGACACCGAGGAGGTGCTCGAGGGCGTCATGGAGGAGGTGGTGGAGCCTCCCGCGCCGCGCAGCCCGGTGTTCGCGGGGCAAGGCGCTTCGGTGGCGGACGGGGCTGGGGCGAGTCCATCGCAGCCGCCTGGAATGGTGTCGCGGCAGTCGGGAGGGCAGTGGTCTCCGCACCAGCCGCCTGGGTTGAATCGGGCGCCGGGGGCGGGTGGTGGAGCGCCGCCTCCGCCTGGAAGCGCTGGGGCGAGGCCTCCTCCGTCGGTCGTGGGACCGCCGGGTCTGGCTGGAGCGGTTCGGCCCGGCGTCGGTGATGCGGGGGCTTCGGTTGCCTCTGGAGCGCCGTCTCCCGTGCTCTCAGGTGCTCCCGCGAATGCCGGGGCCGTTCGACCTGGACAGTTCTCCGAGCCGGCTGCGCCCATGTCGGGCGCGGTGCCTCCGGGGATGGTCGGCCCTGGTGGCAGGCCACCTTCGGGGACAGGGTTGCCCTCGGTGCCGCAAGGCGCGGGTGCGAGACCTCCTCCGACTCCGGGAGCAGTCATGGCATCGGCTCCGGGGCCTCAGGGAATGATGCCTCCGGCTGCTCGTCCGCCGTCGGCCGTGGGGACACCTGCTGTCGTGGGACCCGTGCCGCCCGGAATGGTTAATACGAGGCCCTCGAGTGCTGGCATTCCCCCGGTACAGGGGACGGTTCCGCCGGGAATGGCGGGAGCACGGCCTCCGTCGAGCGCGGGGATGCCGCCAGTGCAGGGGCCTCCTGGTGCTCCCGTGGTGTCTGGGCCTCAAGGGCCCGTGCCGCCAGGGATGATGGGAGCACGGCCTCCATCGAGCGCGGGGATGCCATCAGTGCAGGGGCCGGCGAGTGCTCCCGGTGTATCGGGTCCGCAAGGTCCCGTGCCGCCGGGGATGATCGGCGCACGGCCTCCGTCGAGCGCGGGGATGCCGTCAGTGCAGGGGCCCGCGAGTGCTCCCATGGCGCCGGGGCCTCAAGGCCCAGTTCCTCCGTCGAGCGCGGGGATGCCCTCGGTGCAGGGGCCCGCGAGCGCTCCCGTGGCGATGGGACCTCAAGGCCCTGTTCCTCCGTCGAGCGCGAACATGCCGCCGGTACAGGGGCCACAGGGTGTCGCGAGCGCTCCCGTGGCGCCGATATCTCAGGGCTCTGCTCCTCCAGGGATGATGGGAGCACGGCCTCCATCGAGCGCGGGGATGCCGTCGGTGCAGGGCCCTCCGGGGCCTGCTGGCGCGGGTGCTCCTTTGGGGCAAGGCCCGGTGCCGCCAGGGATGGCGGGGGCACGTCCTCCGACTGGTGTTCCCGGTGGGCCTCCAGGACCGGTTGGCGCGCAGGTTCCGCCGGGCCTGACGGGGGCGCGGCCTCCGTCGAGCATGGGCATACCGGGGGCACCGGGTGCTGCCGGCGCGAGTGGTCCCATGGCGCCGGGACCGCAAGGTCCTGTGCCGCCAGGCCTGACGGGAGCACGACCTCCGTCGAGCGCGGGAACGATTCCCTCGGTGTCGGGTCCTCAGGGGCCTGTTCCTCCGGGGATGGCGCGGCCTCTCGTGGGGCCAGGACCGCAAGGCTCGGTGCCGCCGGGCGCACGGCCTTCGAGCTCGGGGATGCCCGCGGTATCGGGTGCTCCTGGCGCAGTGCCTCCAGGAATGGCGGGAGCGAGGCCTCCTTCGGGAACGGGCCTTCCCGTGGCGCCGGGTCCGCAGGGAGGGCCTCCGGGGATGAACGTGGCAGCGGGAGGGCGACCGGCTTCGGCGGGGAGTGGTCCCATGGGGCCGCCACCTCCGGGCATGCAGCGTCCACCGCAGGTTGGCATTCCACCGCAGATGCCAGCGGGAGCCGTCCCGTCTATGCCTCCGCCTGGGGGGGCTGGGTTTCAGCCGCCGGGCATGGCGCCGAAGGGCGTGCCTCCTTCCGTGGGAGCGCCTCCTGCAGCGGTGGCTCAGCCCAACACGGCACCGACGCCCCCGCGCGGGACCGACGTCGTCATTCCAGCGTCCCCTGGTGAGCGGGCTCCGCTCGATGCCGAGCGGCCTGGCGAATCGCGATTGGCAACGGAGTCTGTTCCTCGAGTGGAGGACACGACGTCCGGCTTCCCACACGTCGCGGGTGAAGGAGAAGGCGGCCTTCAGGTGCCCTCTGTCTCGGATGCCGGCCTTGCCGGAGCGCGCGAAGTCCGCGTGACGGATGCGCCCGTGTCTTGGAGCGCGCTGAGCGAGGGGAGTTCATTCGCTGCTGACGCATCGGTTGTCGCCGAGCGTGAAGGCAGTGAAGCAGGCGTGACGACGGAAGCATCAGTGTCAGGGAGCGTCGCGAGCGAAGTGGGAGCGCCCGAGGTCGCTGCCTCCTCGGTTGCGCCTCGTGAGGAGAACAAGCCCACGTCGACGTCGTGGAGCATCACCCGTGAAACGAGTGCGGCTGAACTCGATGCGCTGGCGGTTGCCGCGCGTGAAGGCGTGAAGAAAGCGTCCGCGTCGTGGAGCATCGCGAATGAAGCGGATTCGGCTGATGTCGACGCGTCGGTGGTTGCTTCGCGCGAAGAAGCGAAGCCCCCGTCCCCCATGTGGAGCATCATCCGTGAACCGGTTGCGGCCGAGGTCTCCGCGCTGGGGATTGCCACGCGTGAGGAATCTGCGACGTCAGGAAACATCGTCAGCGAGGCCGGCGCGCTCGATGTCTCAGTGGCTGCCTCGACTGAAGGCGTGACGGACGGGCCCTCTCCGTGGCGCCTGGCGAGCGGAGGTGCTCCGCTCGATGCCGCGTCGTCAGTGCCTCTCACGACCGAAGGTCCTGCCCCAGTTGTCACGACTGAAGCGTCCGTGTCGTCGGATGGTCGTGAGAATCTCGCGCCCGAACGTGCTGCCGGGCTGCCAGAAGAGGTGCACGCAGGCGCTGCGTTCGAGAAGCCCGTTTCGACCGCATCCGCGACTGCAATCCCTGCCGCCGAGCAGCGCGCGGTGGTCGCGAATCCAGAAGTACTGAGTCCCGCGCTGGCTCATGAGGCAACCGCGGTCACGTCAGTCGAGAGTGACACACTCGATCAAGCCGGTTCGCTCGCCGCCCAGGTTCCCCTCGCGACAGATGCGAGCTCAACCGAAGTCACCAGCACCGAGACAGCGTCAACGCGCGGTGTGGACTCCTCCGAGACCACTCCGTCAAGTGATGTCCTGGTCTCCAAGGTCGAGACGGTCGACGCCAGCGCGACCACAAGTGTCGTATCCGAAGACCCCGCCTTGCCGCTGAGTGCTTCGAGCGAAGCGCCTCCATCCCTGACCGCGACCTTCGAGCCCGGCGCGTCGACGGGAGACGCCAGCGAGCACGTCTCGTCCGGGACAGCAGGGCACTCGACCGACAGCGCGCACGTCGCTGCTCAAGCGTCTCCAGAAGGCGCGGCGTCCGAAGTCGCAGCGCCCGAGGCTCAGGACCCAGGCACCACCTCCACCGAACCAGCGTCCGCGCACGCAGTACCACCGTTGGCCGTGGAGCAGGGCGAGGGACTGCTTCAATCCAGTCCACGAGGCGCGACGTCCACGGACTCGTTGGGCACGGCGGAATCGTCCGACGTGAATCCGTCCCCAGCGAGCGAGCAGTCCATCTCCACCACGGAGTCGACGACCGTCGCCTACCTGGACTTGAGCGCCGAATTCGCTTCGACGCTTGATGCCAGTCCCACGGACTCGGCGGACTCCCCTCACGACGCGCAAGGCTCCAACTCCACGAACGAGGGTGAGCCCTGGAAGCTCGTGAGGTCCGCGTCGAGTGACACAGGCCGTGCCCATGAACAGCACGAGCCCACCACGTCGGACGCAGCCCCTCAGCCGAAGGGCCTCACGGCCGACGAGGACGTCAGCGAGTCGCTCGAACTGGAAGCCGCCGGCACCATGCTCGCGTCGCATGGCGAGCCGTCTTCACACGCTGGCGCCACGACTCAGCGCGGTTCCGACACGTCGCCCACCTCGGTGGCCCCCGGTTCCGCGAGCCGCCTTCCGTCTGTCACCGCCAGGGATTCGGAGTCACCCAACCTCCAGCATTCCAGCGCACCCGGAGGCACGGAGTCCGTCTCTCCCGCTCGCGACGACGTCTCAGAAGAAGCCAGACTGTCGTCCCCCTTCGCCACGGAAGCGCAGGCCTCCACGGAGGCCACCGTCGTCTCACTGGACGCGGTCCGTGCGGCGAACGCGGAGTCCGCGGGCGCCCTCATCCCTGGGCCGTCAGAGCACGCGGCGCCCGTGCCCCCCGAGCCGGCACCTCGTCCCGCTGCCACCCGACGCGCGCCCATCGAACTCGATGACCTGCCCGCGACGGATGACTCGCCCATGCAGCTCGCCTCGACCTGGGAGTTCGTGGGGTGGCAGGGCGCCGACGGCAACGGCACCATCGGTCACGTCGCGGAGAGCACGTGGGATGATCGCTCGGTGGACCTCGACGGCACGGCGTCTCGCGCGGCGCCGGCGGGAGCCTCCGCGAATGAAATGCCCCTCGCCTCCGCCTGGGACTTCATCCAGCAGCCCTGGCAGCCCCAGACCCGCGAGCAGTCGGAGGCGCTGACCGCGCTCCTGGCCGCGTCGGATGCCCCCACGGCGACGGGAAGCGAGGGCCCTGCCGTCTCGGCGGAGCAGGTGCTCACGGCCCTGGAGGACGTGGGAACACAGGGAGTGCTCGGCAAGGTGCTGCTCGCCTACTGCGCCGGACGCTTCCAGCGGGCCTTCCTGCTGGGCGAGAGCTTCGGGCTCGTGCGCGTGGGGCATGCCTGGGGACCGGGAAGCGACAGCCCCCAGGTCTCCGCGCTCAAGGTGGACCTGGAGGTGCCCTCTCTCCTGATGTCCTCGCTGGGGCAGGTCGGGCCCAGCAGCTTCGACGCGCCTTCGTGCGTCCAGGACGAGGCCATCTTCTCCGCGCTTGGTGGCCCCTCGTCGCGCCTGCTCGTCATGCCCATTCGCGCCCGTGGGCGCCCCGTGGCCTTCGTCATCGCGGACTCGGGTGGCGAGCCCGTGGACACCACGACGCTCGATGAGTTGACGCGGGTGTCCGCCAAGGCCTCGGAGGTCTACGACCGGCTCCCCGCGTCACGCGCGGACTGAGCTGCGCGGTGGCGCGCATCGAGACGAACCAGAGAGGCGGAGACGCACGATGAATCGTGAGCAGCCCCGGGTGTGGTCGTCGTTGCACCGAGCCGTATGGGTCCTGGCCTGGATGTACACGGGTGTCGCCGGAGCCGTGACGCCGACGAGCGTGACGAAGGTCTCCCGTGTGACGGGGGCCACCCCCGCCGGTGAGCTCCTCCCCAATCCCAATCAGACGCACGTGAATCACGAGGTGTATGGGACGGACCTCGGCATTGTCTGGGACAAGGGTGGGGGAGAGGTCTTCGTCCTCTTCGGCGACACGTTCGGCGCCGGCTGGTGTGGCGACGGCGGGTGCGGAACCGGCTGGCGCAGCAACGTCCTCGCGCGCTCTTCCGATACGAACCTGGCGGATGGCCTCACCTTCGCGTCGATGGTCCAGGATTACGCCCGGCACGCGAAGGAGGTCCTCCCCTCCAGGAAGATCAACAACGACGAAATCACGGTCATCCCCACGGCGGGCGTCACAGTGGGCTCGCGCCACTTCATCCACTACATGTCCATCCACCATTGGGGCGAAGCCGGCCGCTGGTACACGAACCACGCGGGGCTCGCGTACTCGGATGACAACGGCCAGACGTGGGTGAAGCACCCGAGCGCGCGGTGGACGAACAACGCCGCGTGGACGAACAACTTCCAGATGGCCGCGCTCATCAAGAATGGTGGGTTCGTCTACCTCTACGGGACGCCGAACGGACGCTACGGCAACGTCCACCTCGCGCGAGTGCCCGAAGGCTCGCTCCTGGACATCAACGCCTACCGGTACTGGGACGGCAACGGCTGGGCCGTGTCCCAGGCCTCGGCGCAACCCGTGGCCATCGGCATCGCCGGTGAACTGTCCGTCTCATACAACGCGGCGCTCGGCCGGTTCCTCATGACGTACTTGAACGAGCACCGTCAGGCCGCGGTCATGCGAGACGCCCCGACCCCGGTGGGGCCCTGGAGCGGTGAGAAGATTCTCGCCCTGGGCAGTCAGTTCCCGGGCCTCTACAACGCGTTCATCCACCCATGGGGAAACACGGCAACGAGCCTCTACTTCGTCATGTCGCAGTGGACGCCGTACAACACCTTCCTGATGCGAGCGACGCTCGTGGCGGACGCGGACGGAGACAACCTCCTCTCCGAGCCCGGCTTTGAAACCCAATCCGCCACGCCCGTGACGGCGCCCTGGTTCCCGGTGGGCAATGCCGGTGTGGACCGCAACGTCGGTCAGGCGCGGACCGGACAGGACAACGGCTTCGTGCGCTACAACTCCGGATGGAATGCGCTGAAGCAGAGCGTCGTCGTCCAGCCGCACACCGACTACACGCTCCGGGGCTGGGTCCGCACGTCCTCGAACAACACGACGGGCTTCTTCGGAGCGCGCGGACCGGGCAACGGCCCCGTCCTGGGCGAGCGCGCCTTCGCCTCGCTGCCCGCGTACACGGAGCAGGTCGTCACCTTCAACTCCGGCTCCCACGCCATCGTCGAGGTCTACGGAGGACTCTGGGCGGATGGAGACACCTGGCTCCAGCTCGATGACGTGAGCCTCAAGCGAGGCGCCAACCTCGTCGCGCATGCGGGCTTCGAGCAGCAGTCCTCCACGGGCGCGACGTCACCCTGGTATGCGGACGGCAACGCGGGCATCGACCGGGGCGCGGGCTTCGCGCGCACGGGCGCCAACAACGCCTGGGCCCGGGGCACCCAAGGCTGGCACGCCATCAAACAGGAAGCCGCCGTGACACCTCACACGCGCTACACGCTGAAGGGCTGGGTGCGCACGTCCGGCGCGCACAATGACGGCTACTTCGGCGCGCGCCTGCCCAGAGGTGGTCCCATCCTCGCCGAGGTCCACTACACCCAGCCCCTGTCGAGCTACACGCAGCTCTCGGTGAGCTTCGACTCCGGGGCGAACCACTCGGTGGAGCTGTTCACGGGCCTGTGGGCCTCCGGCACGGACACCTATCTCCAGGTGGACGATGTCACGCTGACCCGCGACTGACGCGAGCGCGAGGCGCTCAGACGGCAAGGGCCCCGGAACCATCGGCTCCGGAGCCCTCGTCACCACGGTGGTCCGCGTCGGGTGCTCAGCTGCAGCCGCTGGTGGCGCCGCAGTTGCTGCACTTGTAGCAGGCGCCACTCCTCACCATGATCGCGCCGCAGGTGTGGCAGGGCGGGGCGTCCGCCTGGTTGAGCCACGTCGCGCGCGTGTTCTGTGCGGGGAGCGACAGCGAGGCCACCTGCGCGGGCAGGACGGGCTGCGTCGCCGGCGCGTCCGCTCGGGCGAGGATGGCGTCGTCCACCGCGTCCTCGTTCGGCAGGAACTTCAGCTCCAGCCACCGGAAGATGTAGTCGGTGATGGACTTGGCGATGGGGATGGCGGGGTTGCCCGTGAAGCCGCTCGGCTCGAAGCGCGTGTGGCTCAGCTTGTCGACCATCACCTTGAGCGGCACGCCGTACTGGAGCGCCAGGGAGATGCTGGTGGCGAAGCTGTCCATCAGCCCGCTGACCACCGAGCCCTCCTTCGCCATGACGATGAACAGCTCTCCCGGTGTCCCGTCCTCGTACATGCCCACCGTGAGGTAACCCTCATGGCCGCCGATGGAGAACTTGTGGGTGATGGAGCGCCGCTCGTCCGGCAGCCGGCGCCGCACCGCGCGAGGCTCGGGCTTCACCGCGGGCTCGACGACAGCGGCGGCCGCCGCGGCCTTGCGCGTGTCCTTCACCGTCTCCTTCGACGTGTTCAACGGCTGCGTGCGCTTGCACCCGTCGCGGTACACGGCCACCGCCTTCAGGCCGCGCTTCCACGACTCCATGTAGGCCTTCTCGATGTCCTCCACCGTGGAGTCCGACGGCATGTTCACCGTCTTGGAGATGGCACCGGAGAGGAACGGCTGGCAGGCCTCCATCATCTGGATGTGGCCCATCCAGTGGATGCTGCGCGAGCCCTTCGCCGGCTTGAACGCGCAGTCGAACACCGACAGGTGCTCGGGCTTCAGATGGGGGGCGCCTTCAATCGTGTCCGCCTTGTCCAGGGCGCTGATGATGTCCTGCGCCTGCGTCTGCGGATAACCCAGCTTCTCCAGCGCCTGCGGCACCGTCTGGTTGACGATCTTCAACATCCCGCCGCCCACCAGCTTCTTGTACTTGATGAGCGCGATGTCGGGCTCGATGCCCGTGGTGTCGCAGTCCATCATGAAGCCGATGGTCCCCGTGGGCGCCAGCACCGTCACCTGGCTGTTGCGGAAGCCGTGCACCTCGCCGAGCGCCAGCGCCGCGTCCCACACCGCCTTCTGCGCCGCGTGCAGCTCCGACGTCACCCCATGCGACGGGACGTTGTACGCCGCCTTGCGGTGCTTGCGGATGACGCCCAGCATCGGCTCCGCGTTCTTCGCGTAGCCGGCGAACGGGCCCTGCTTCTCCGCCATGCGCGCGCTCATCGCGTACGCCTCGCCGCACATCAGCGAGGTGATGGCCGCCGCGTAGTTGCGGCCCGCGTCGGAGTCATACGGCAGGCCCGACGCCATCAGCAGCGCGCCCAGGTTCGCGAAGCCCAGGCCGAGCGGCCGGTAGTCGTGGCTGTTCTTGCCGATGCGCTCGGTGGGGTAGCGCGAGAAACCGACGATGATCTCCTGCGCCAGCAGCAGCACGTCCACCGCGTGCTTGAAGGCGGGCACGTCGAAGTCGCCGGCGATGTCGCGGAAGTGCATCAGGTTCAGCGACGCCAGGTTGCACGCCGAATCGTCCAGGAACATGTACTCCGAGCAGGGGTTGGACGCGTTGATGCGCGCCGTGCCCGAGCACGTGTGCCAGTGGTTCACCGTCGTGTCGAACTGCATCCCCGGGTCACCGCACAGGTGCGCGGCCTCGGCGATTTCGCGGAACACGTCCCGCGCCCGCAGGGTCTCCAGCGGCTGGCCCTCTCGCACCGTGCGCGTCTGCCACGGCCCGTCGGTGACGACGGCCTTCATGAAGTCGTCGGTGACGCGCACCGAGTTGTTCGAGTTCTGGAAGAACACCGACGAGTACGCCTCGCCGTTGAACGATGCGTCGTACCCGGCCTCGATGAGCGCCCAGGCCTTCTTCTCCTCGTTGGACTTGCACCGGATGAACTCGAGCACGTCCGGGTGGTCCGCGTTGAGGATGACCATCTTCGCCGCGCGGCGCGTCTTGCCGCCGCTCTTGATGACGCCGGCGAAGGCGTCGAAGCCGCGCATGAACGACACCGGCCCGGACGCGGTGCCGCCGCCCGCCAGCAGCTCCTTGCTGCCCCGGATGGTGGACAGGTTGCTGCCCGTGCCGCTGCCGTACTTGAAGAGCATGCCCTCCGTGCGCGCCAGCGTGAGGATGGACTCCATGGAGTCATCCACGCTGTTGATGAAACACGCCGAGCACTGCGGCTGCGCCTCCACGCCCACGTTGAACCAGACGGGCGAGTTGAACGACGCCTTCTGTCGCAGGAGCAGGTGCGTCAGCTCCGCGTGGAACGTCTCGCGGTCCGCCTCGGTGGAGAAGTAGCCCCCCTCGACGCCCCAGCGGGCCAGGGTGTCCACCACGCGCGCCACCAGCTTGCGCACGCTCGTCTCTCGCTCGGGCGTCCCCGGAGTGCCGCGGAAATACTTCGACGCCACGACGTTCGTCGCCAGCATCGACCAGGAGCGGGGGACCTCGATGTTCTTCTGCTCGAAGACCGCCTTGCCGTCCTCACCGGTGATGCTCGCGCTGCGGTACTCCCACGCCAACTCGTCCGCGGGGTCCACCCCAGGGGTCGTGAAGTAGCGCTCCACGCTCAGCCCCGTCGCGGCGACCTTCGTCTTTCCGCGCCCGGCCCGCCGCTCCTTCCCACTCACCATGGGCTTCGCACTCAGCTCCTTCTCCATGTCGCCACCCTCCAAGTTCACTCTGAGTTGGAATGCAAAATTTAGCGAAACGCTAAGGGCGCGAGATTCCGAAGGTTCCAAGGACGTCACGCGGACAGGCGTGGACGACTTCGGAATGGACTCGCGAAGCGTTCCGTGGGGGGCCGGTGGCCCCGGACTCCAGATGGGGAGATTGCCTGGCCGCTGGCCGGGCGGCCGGATCAATAGGCGATCAAGGCCGGACGATCAAGACGAGCCCTGAACCCAATTCATAGTGCTGCGCTTTGTCGCACACACTACAGAATGGGTCTCGGGCGGCTAGACTTGGTGCGGGGGAAAGCCGTAGCAGCCTGTAGCACGACCGGCCAGGAAGGGCTGAGCCAGGGCCGCTCCGGCGCCATGTCAAGAGGGGGCTCTACGTTGGCTGATAACAACTTGCGAGACATGTAGCGTCACTCCGGCGCAAACGAGCGTGATCACTAGGGGACGTTTGCTGGGAGTCTGTGCATCAGCCCTGTATCCCGACAAGGGCGAAGGCTCGAAGCGTCATCTGGACGCCTGTTCGGTCCGTTGTCCGGCGGACAGGTGGGGGTCGATTTCGGCGAACCGGCGCGTTAGGAGGCGCTCATGCCTCCTCCGTTCCAGAGCCACGTCTTCGTCTGTACCAACCGCCGCCCGGATGGAAATCCCAAGGGGTGCTGCGCCTCCAAGGGCGCGGAGGAGGTGCGCGCGGCCTTCAAGGCGGAGCTGGACAAGCGCGGCGTGAAGGGGCGCATGCGCGCCAACGCGGCCGGGTGCCTCGACACCTGCTCCTTCGGCGTCTCCGTGGTCGTCTACCCGGAGGGCACCTGGTACGGCGGAGTGAAGGTGGAGGACGTGCCCGAAATCGTCGAGGAGCACCTGATGCAGGGCCGCCCCGTGGCGCGGCTGGTGATGCCCTTCGCACGAAAAGAGAAGGCGGAGAGCTGACGACTGTCGGCTCTCCGCCCTCGGGTCAGCTCATGCGTTGAGTGCGGAGGTCCGCTTCAGCGCACGAACTCCCACGCGTCACCCCAGTGGCTGCCCGTGCCCGGCGCGTAGTACGGCGCCGAGCCCTGGCACCAGCCGGAGTAGGGGAAGGGCTTGCAGCGGTAGACGCTCCCGTTCGTGCCCTGGACGAGCGTTCCCGCCACGTAGTTGGAGATGCCATTCGGATACGTGTACTGCGCCGGGTCTCCACCGCCGCCCGAGGGCTTCTCGATGTCCAACTGGAAGGTGTCGCTCGTCTCGCGCGAGTAGACGCGGTTGCCGGTGGCGCTGTTGACGGGGGTGACGACGCCGGTCGAATGCAGCACGCCCACTTGCACGCGGCTGGAGCTGGCGTTCACCCGCTGGGCCAGCAGGTGCATCCACGTGGCCGCGGGCGTGGTCGAGTCGAGCTGGAGCGGGTGCGTCTCCGCGTCGCTCCCGCCGCTGTTGAACAGGCGCAGCGTCACCTTGCTCCGGGCCGGCAGGTCCTCGCGGGCCTGCACCGCGCCCAGCTCCTTCCACGACGTGGGGGGCGGCGGCGTGTCGCTGAACTTCACGTCGCTGCACGAGTAGAACGCCTCCGGGCTGTCAGCGCGCTGCCAGATGGCATAGATGACGTGCTGGCCCGTGCGGCCCTGCGGGAAGGGACACGTGAAGCGGTAGCGGTTGTTCGACTGCAGGGCGTTCCCCGTCAGCGTGCAGAAGGGGCTGGCCTCCAAGTCGCTCCACTTCAGCGGCAGCGCCGGGTTGTAGCCCTCCTTCGTGACGTACAGGTGGAAGTAGGACGTCGCGTGCAGCGCCGTCGCGTGGAAGACGAACTCGAAGCGGTTGCTGGAGTCGGGGGTGATGAGCGTCGCGGGCCAGTCCGTGCGCGCCAGGTCCAGGCCCTTGTGGCTCTCGTTGGCGGCGCTGCACAGCTTGCCGTCGGCGATGAGCTCGCGATGCCGGCCGTTGGCCGCGCCCTGCCTCACGCCGTTCCAGTCGTAGAGCGCCTGCGTGCCTCCGGATTGGACGGCGGCCTTGCACGCCGCGGACTTGGGCGACTCGGGACCTTCCTTGAAGCAGCTGTAGACGCGGCTGAGGGGGACCTCCATGGAGCCGTGCGCTGACGCCAGACTGGCGGACAGCAGGGACAGCACGACGAGTGATGACGCGAGGGGCCTGAACATTGCGGGTTTCCTCCTGTGCGAAGGGATGGAGGAAAGAAGGCCGGAAATCGGGTCAACGCTCGAAAACGAAAAGCGGCGACGCGGTCCACAGAGGGAACGCGCCGCCGCTTGCTTGCTCGACTTCGGTTGGAACTGTCGACTGGCCGACTAGCGGCGGCGACCCATCAGCCGGAGGATGGCGAGGAACAGGTTGATGAAGTCCAGGTACAGCGTCAGCGCGCCGACGATGCTCACCGTGGCGGCGCTGCTGTAGCCGGTGTTGGCGTGCATCTCCCGCAGCTTCTGGGTGTCGTACGCCGTCAGGCCGGCGAAGACGAGCACCGACGCGCAGGCGACGATGAAGGACACCATGTCACTGCGCATGAAGAGGTTGACGACGCTCGCCAGCACCACGCCGATGAGGCCCATGAAGAGGAAGGTGCCCCACGCGCTCAGGTCCTTCTTGGTGATGGTGCCGTACAGGGCCATGGCCCCGTAGACGCCCGCCGTCAGGAAGAACGCCTGGGCGATGCTGCCCGCCGTGTAGACGAGGAAGAGGATGGCGAAGGTCATCCCCGTGAGCGCCGAGTAGCCGAGGAACATCGCCGCGGCCACCGGGCCTGACAGGCGCGGCGCGAGGAACGACAGCGCGAGCACCGCGCCCACCTGCGCAATCATGAAGCCCAGGCGCCAGTCGATGACCGTGCGCAGCAGCGCCTCGTTGCTCAGCGTCAGGAGCGCCATCACGCCCGTGACGAGCAGCCCTCCAAACATCCACCCATGCACGCGCGTCATGAACGCGCGCTTCGACTCCTGCACCAGCACGGAGTGGGCCGAGTCGCTCTCGGCCGTCTGCCATCCGGAAGTTTCCCAGGCCATGAACCGTATCCTTTCGCGCCGGAGCTTCAGCCCGGCGGCGGCACTGCTTATAGCGTCTTCGTCCGGGGCGTGCCCGGACCCCGACGGAACCTTCCCTTAAATCGCCTTCCACGCGAGCAAAAGCTTCGAGGCGACCTCGGTGGTGATGAGGGGCAGCACGCCGCCGCCGCCCACGATATTCACAATTTCCGCCATGGAGCCCCGGCACACGCCTCCCCAGGCAGGCTGCTTCGCCAGCCCCACCGAGGCGTAGGCCGAGTAGTCGACGAAGAACGACGTGGGGAGCACCGTCCCGTTCGGCTCGCAGAGCAGGTGGTCCTCCGGAGGCGAGTCGACAATCTGCTGCACCACGAAGCCACCGCCCGTCGTGTCCGCCGCCGCGCGAGCACACAGCTCCGGCCAGGCGAGCAGCTCGCCATACGCGGCCGTCACCCGCTCCGAGTAGGGCACCGTGCCCTCCGAGCGACCGAGGAACACCGCCTTGCCGCCGTAGTCCCAGGCCCGCTTGAGCACGAAGCGGGCGGGCGTCCGAGAGACTTCGGCGACCAGGTCGTCCAGTCGCCCGCCGTCAGGGCCGGTGGCGGGGCCCGGGCGGAAGACCCGCGTCCAGGGCACGGAGGTCCGCACCGCCTCCAGCTCGTCGTCGGTGAGGCCGGCGGCCTGGGCGAGCGCGGGCTCCGCGAGCGCCTGCGAGAGCCGGGCGAACGTCGACTTCGCCTCCACCTGGGACGCGGGCGGGTTGAGGAACACGGCCTTCTTGCCGGGCACGGTGGAGAGGAAGTCCTCCACCCACGGAGACGGCGACTGCTCCAACCGGCGCACGAAGAGGTGGCGATAGACGAGGTCGTACTTCTTGCCGCGCACCTCGAAGGCGTCGTCGCCGGAGACCTCGTCCGGGTGCACCACGTCCGCGTCGGCGCCCATTTCACGGAAGCGCTCGCACAGCCAGCGCAGCTCGGAGATCTGCGCGTCGTTGCGGCGGCACAAGAGCGCCACCGTGTCCGGGAACTTGCCGGGCCGCTCGGCGGCGTAGCCATCCAGGAGCGCGCGGTACAGCGCCAGCGCGTTGCTGCCGTTGAGGGCCAGGAGCGAGGCCAGCGCCTTCTCCGGGTAGCGGAAGTGCCGCGCCACCACCTCGATGAACGAGCGGGCCGCGATGTCCGAGTAGCCCTGCATGGCCGGAATGGTCGCGTTGACCTCCAGCGCCCAGGGCTTGCCGCCCGACACGAAGTAGTCGACGCGCGTCGTGGCGAGCCGCTCGGACTGTCGCCAGGTGCGCTCCGCGAGCGTGCGCTCCAGCGGGGACAGGGCGCCCAGGAGTTCCTGCGCGTCGGGCCCGTCGAGTGTGGCGCGCGCCATCTTCACCGTGGCGGAGGACAGGCGCGCGGACAGCTCCGCGCGGCGGCGGATCTCCGCGGCATCCAGGATGACGGGCGTGGCGGTGATGGGGATGGGACGGGTGGTGCCATCCAACTGCGTCACCGCCAACCCCCGCTTGTAGGCGAGCTGTGACAGCTCGGGCGCGAAGTGGCGTGCCTGGTGTCGCAGCACGTCGATGAGCTCTTGCACGGGTCTTTCTGTCCCTCGGCTTGCCCGGGACTCGCCCGGGAGCCGGTGAACCTATTCCCGGCGGCCCCCACCGTCCATCGGCGCGAGTCCCTCCGTCCTCGCCCAAGGGCACGTCCCCCCGCGAGGTCCTGGTCGCGCGGGCGTCCCCTGTCACCAGCCGTGTGTGCCCGCATGGGGTGTGTCGGGCCGCCCGGCGGCGTGCGCTCGACCGGGCCGCCCATGGCCTGACATGGGGCCACCGTGCGGCGCTCGGCTGGCATGTGTGTCATTCCATGTGACTTGCACGCGCGCTCCGTCTGGCTTACAACCGCATTGCGTTTACCGCTGGAAATCCCTCCCCCGTGAGCCGCCCTCTCCTCCCAACGCCTTCGTGTCTCGCCCGGTCGCGCCTGCTGGCGCTGCCGCTCGTGGCCGTGTGTGCGCTGGCGTACATGGGGAACGTGCTTCACTTCGCCCTGGTCCAGCACGCGACGTGCTTGGAGCACGGCGAGGTGGTCCACGTGGAGGAGGGCGGCTCGCACCTGGCCCCTGTCGTGGAGGAGTCCTTCGACGACGTGCGGCTCGCGTCCCGTGAGGATGCACTCGCGGGTCATGGCGCCGAGGCGCACTGTCTTCACATGTTGATCCGCCGCGAGGCCCCGCCTCCGGTGGAGGGCACGTCTGTCCTTGCGCGCGTGCCCACGCGTTCCGCGCCGGCGCTGGCGGTGTTCCGCTTCCAAGCGGAGCCTGTCGCCCGGTTGCACCTGGCCCCCAAGGCCTCTCCGCCTCGCGCCTGAGCCACCACCCAGGGTACGCGTCCGTCGCTTGCGGCACAGTCATGCCGTGAGCAGGCCGCGGTCCGTGGCGTCTGACTGACGTCCGGTTCCGGAAAAGGGAGCCGTGCGTCAGCCACCGCGCGACGCGCCGCCGGATGGCTCGTTTCCCCTGCGTGCACGCTCTCGCCCCCCGTGTCGCGCACGTTCCGCGCGATTCCCACCCCGCCTCCGGTGTCCGTGCTGGCTCCGCCTTCCCTGGCGGGGTCCGTGGCGGCGTTGGTGGCTGGGGACCTGATGTCCATCCACGTGGAGCTACACACATGAACAAGAAGCTTCTGGCCGCCCTCCTGATGTCCACCGCGCTCCTGTCCTCCGCCTGCGGCGATGATGACGAGGAGCCCGAGGAGAATGTCGACGTCGAGGGGTGTGAGCACCTGCGCGAAGGCCCGGCCGTCGCCGTCCTCGCCACCCTCACGGGCACGCCTCCGACGGTGGCCAACAACCACCGCCGCTACGACATCACGCTGGTGGACGGAACGGGCGGCCGCTCTGGCTCCGTGTCGTTCGCCGCGTCGGAGGCCTCGGACTACGTCTTCTTCACCAGCGCGGACGTCCCCGTGTCCATCACCGATGGCAGCGGCGCGGCGGTGGAAATCGAGGAGAGCACCAAGAGCTCCGAGACGTGCACCGAAATCAAGGGACGGCACATCGTCCCGCTGACGGTCGGCACGCACACCATCACCTTCGGTCCCACGTCGGCGACGTCCGTCAACCTCGTCATCGAGGAGGCGTCGCACGAGGGCCACGAGCACTAGCCGAGAGCCCGGGGCGCGTTGCCCTGGTGCTTCACCCCGAATCCGGGGCCGGCCCTGGCGCCGGCCCCTCCTGGAGACGAAGAACATGGGAGCCTTTCAGCAGTTCCTGACCGAGAAGCAGATTGCCTCCGACACGCTGCTGCGCCTGTCGCGCCAGTTGGAGGCCCAGGCCGACACCGACCGCGCGTTGAAGCGCAAGCGCTCCGACAAGCGGCGCGACAAGGACACGCAGGGCAAGAGCTACGCGGAGCTGGCGCTGCCCAAGCCGAAGAGTGGCCGGGGCGTGAGCCAGCAGCAGCTCCAGGTGGCGCTCGCGGACCTGCCGCTGCCGCGTCGAGTGCGCGGCAAGCTGGTGCGGGCCGTCAACGCGGTGCTCTCCAAGAAGGGGAGCGGCGCGGTGGAGCCCAAGGCGCTGTTCGGTGACGCGGCCGTTCGCACCGGACCCGCGAAGAAGTCCGCGAGCTGAGTCGGGAGGCCCCACGTGTCATTCGCCGAAGCTCCACCGATTCTTCCTCAGGACGTCCTCCGGGACGCGGACCGTCTGTTCGACGTCACCATGTGGTGCCTCGGGCAGGACGTGCGCTGCCCGGAGGGAAACCTTCTCATGCGTCGCGGCCTGGTCCGCCACGCGCGGCCCGAGGGGGTGGAAGGTCAAAGCGCGTACTCCGTCGCGTTGCCGGACGGAGGTCGGCTGTCGCTGTGGGGCTTCGGCGCGTTGTGCGAGTGCGGTCAGGCCGTCTTCGTCCCACGAGACGGCTTCACCCCTCGCTGGTTGGAGCGTGCGCCAGAGGGGCCCGCGTATCGGGCCTGTGAGCTGGGCACGTGGCGGGCTCCCGCCAGTGGGGAGGAGCGGCGCGAGGTCCGTCGGAGCTTGACGGGGCTCGCCGAGTGGTTCGCCGGGCACGAGGACTGGGTGGCCCGGGAAGTGGGGCTCGAGTGGAGGCGCGCCTGCGTGGCGGCTCGGCGCAAGGCGCCTCCTGTTCCACCGGAGACGCTGGCCGCCGCGTGGTGGCGGCTCGGCACGCGCATCCGCTCGTTGGATCTGGGTTTCAACGCCTGTGGCGCCTCGGGTTCCGGGGCACTGGGAGGACATCATGCTGTCGCGACTGCTGCGCAACGATGAGCCATCCGTCTACGTCCAGGCCGCTTGGGAGGACGTCGCGGACGAGGCGCTTCCTCGTCCCGTGCTCCGCGAGGGGCTGGGCACTTCGCACCTGAAGGTGAGCACGCGGGTGCCGCTGGCGCAGGCCTGGTTCGACCAGGGCTTGAGCCTGCTGCACCTGGGCTGGGGGCCGGAGGCGAGGCGCTCCTTCGCGGAGGCGGCGCGGTTGGACCCGGAGCTGGCCATGGCGTGGTGGGGCCTGGCGCTGACGCGGGGGCCTGGAGCGCGCTTCGCCACGGCGCGGGCGGAGGCGATGGCGCGCGCGCTGGCGCTGAGCGAGGGCCTGCCCGACGTGGAGCAGCGCTACATCGTCGCGGCCAGCCTGCTCGCGGAGAAGGGGCCCTCCAACGGGCGCCATGCCTTCGTGCGGGAGATGGAGGGGCTGGTCGACCGCTATCCCGAGGACGCGGAGGCGAAGCTGCTGCTGGCGGGGTTCCTGGCGGACGGGTACGAGCCGGACGGCCGCCCCGGACAGGGACAGCCCTACGCGCAGGCGTTGCTGCGGGAGCTGTTGCGCACGCACCCGGACCACGCGGGGGTCCACTTCGCGTGGCTGTGCACCATGCTCCCCAGCCCCCGGCCCGAGGCGGCGAGGGAGAGCGCGCTGCGGCTCCCGAAGCTCGCGCCCGGAGCCAGCTTCGCGCTGCTGGTGTCGGGACGGTTGCTGGGCCGGCTGGGTGAGACGGACGCGGCCTACCGGGTGCTGGAGGCCGCGGTGGAGGCGGACGACGCGTACCTGGCGGCCGAGTCGCTGCCCACCGTCTTCGCGCCCTGCGCGGAGCTGGCCATGCGGCTCTTGAGCCAGGGCTGCGCGGAGGCGGGGCAGTACAGCGACGCGCAGACATGGGCGCGGCGGCTGCGTCAGCGCGTGGAGGCGGCGGGAGGCGAGGCCCAGGCGGTGCTCTTCGCGGCGACCACGCTGGTGTCCACGCACCTGCGCTTCGGGTTCTGCCGCGCGGCGGCGGACGTGTCGCTGGAGCTCTCCGGTGAGCTGACCGTCGCCGAGCAGGCGCTGCGCGACGGGGTCCGGCTGTACACGCGGGGCATCAACGCGCTGGACGCGGGGAGACTGCCGGATGCGGAGCGCGCGTGCGCGTCGCTCGAAGCGCTGCAGCCCGTGCTGGCCGAGGTGCGTCGCTCCGAGACTCGCGCCCTGTGCCCGCGAGATGTCTCCCGGGTGCTGGAGGTCGCGGAGTGCGAGCTGCGCGGCGCGCTGGAGTCGCGTCGCGGGGACGGTGGGCGCGCGGAGGCCACGTTGATTCGGGCGTGGCGCATGGAGCGACGGCTGCGCGCGTCGGGCCCGGCGGCCTTCTCCCGGCACGCGCGGGAGACGCTGGCGCGCGCCCGCCTGCGCGGTGAGCGCGAGGAGAAGGCGCTGGAGCTGGCCCGGGCTCTCGTCGAAGAGCGTCCCGGGTGCGGTCACTTCCGGCTGCTGCTGGCCGAAGCGCGCGCGGCGCTGGGAGAGCGCGTGCTGGCGGTGCAGGACTTCAATTCCTTCCTCGACCGGTGGCGTGACGCGGACGCGCACCTGCCGGAGCTGCGGCGCGCGAGGACGTACATCGACGGTCGGGGCCGTGTCCTGCGGCTGGTCCACACGTCCGAGGCGCCGCTCCCGGTGCCTCCCGACTTCCGTCCCCTGGAGAAGGTGTCCTGTTGAGTGCTTTGGAACGAAGTCTCGCCGTGCCCTCGCGTTGGGATGGGGTGGGGCAGTTGCTCTCCGCGCTGTGTGTCGTCCACTGCGTGGTGCTCCCCGCCGTGCTAGGGCTCCTGCCCGCCGCGGCGGCGCGGTGGCTGGGTGGGGAGGAGACGCATCAGGGGCTCCTGGCGCTGGCCCTGATGGGGGCGCTCGCGGCCTTCATCCCGGGCTGGAGGGTGCACCGTCGGGTAGGGGTGCCGGTGCTCGCCGTCAGCGGACTGATGATGCTGGCGGCGGGAGCGTTCCTGGTGCCGGAGGGCGTGGGCGAGGGCTGGGAGGTGGGGCTCACCCTGGGGGGCGGGCTGTTGATGGCGGTGGCACACGGGCGCAACCGGGCCCTGTGCCGCGAGTGTTGCCCGCCCGAAGTCGGCTGAGCGGAAGCGTCGAGCCCGGAGCGTCCGATGCGCCCACCGCTTGACGGGCCGGAGTCGTTCGCGCGAGGAGAGGGGGCATGCCCACCTTCCGTCTCACGCAGGACCAGGCCGCGTTGCTCGTCGTGGACATCCAGGAGCGCCTGTGCGCGGCCATGGACCGCGACGCGCTGGACCGGATGCTCGCGCGCACCAGCGCCGCCGTCGAAGGCGCCCGGGCGCTCGGCCTCCCCGTCATCATCACCGAGCAGTATCCCCAGGGCCTGGGGCCCACGCACTCGCTGCTGCGGCTGAAGCTGGGGAGCTTCAAGGCGGTGGAGAAGCTGGAGTTCAGCGCCGCCGTGCCGGACGTCCTCGCGCAGCTGGGGACTCGCAAGCAGGTGCTGCTGGCCGGCATGGAGACGCACATCTGTGTCTTCCAGACGGTGCGAGATTTGGCGGAGCGCGGCTACACGCCGGTGTTGCTGGCGGACGCGGTGATGTCGCGCTCGACGGAGGACCGGCGCGTGGGGTTGGACCTGTGCCGCGACGCCGGAGCGACGGTGGCCACGGTGGAGGCCGCGCTGTTCGACCTGCTCGGGCGCGCGGGCACGCCCGAGTTCAAGAAGGTCTCCACCGCGGTCCGCTGACGCCTAGAACATCGGAGGTTTCTCTCCATCCTGGCGCGGTGGCAGCGGGGGGCGAACGGGGAGCGGCGCCTCCTGCTGCTTGGAGATGGCGGGGAGGGACGGCGTCAGCGCTCCCACGTAGAGCATTCCGTGGGTGCCATCGGGCGTCGGCGCGTCGAAGGACGTGATGAACGGCGACATGCCGGGGCGCGCCGCCACCCTGCCCGAGGGCGTCGAGCCGATGAGTCCGCACTGGAGCTTCCCGTCGCGGTCCAGGTCGCAGCCCCAGCGCGTTCCCTGGGCGTAGCTCATCTCCAACACGACGAGGCGCGGGGACTTCAACAGATGCGCCATGGGCGTGAAGTCCTGGTCCCAGGGCGTGCCGGAGACGGTGCGCGTATGCGTGTTGCCGGCGAGGATGACCTGGACTTCGAACTGTTGTGCCTCGCGGCGCTGGTTCCAGAACGCGGCCTGCAGACCATCGCGTTTGCTGCCGCCCGCCAGGTCCGTGTCATACGCCAGGAGCGTCACGCTCAGCCCGGCCATGCGCATGGCGCGGACGCGGTCGATGAGGTCCATGATGGCGCGGCTGCTGCGGCCATCCTGGTAGGGCCGCTGCCAGAAGCGTCCCTCCAGCAGCGCATCCTGGTCCGAAGGAGCACCCGCGCTCGCGAGGTAGCGGTCCACCCGTTCCTGCTCGGTGCGGGGAATGGACAACCCCAGCGCGACGGGCAGCCCCGCCTCGGCGACCTGGCACACCAGCTCGCCCACCACCGCGGGAGCTTCACGCGAGCCGAGCTGTTCGCCCACCAGCAGCGTCAGGCCCAGGTCCAGCACCTGCGGGAGCCCCCGCATGGCTTCGCCGCAGGGGCCCGCTTCGGAAGCCTCTGTCTTCCACCTCGTGAGGTAGAAGTCCGAGTCGCGCACGGCCCTGGGGCGCGGCTCCTCTCGCGCGTTGCCGCTCACCACCTCCAACGACGGGGTGGACTCCAGTCGCAGCGTCAGCTCGCGCTCGAGGTCCAGGTCTCGCGTGCCGTTCGTCAGCGTGCGCAACTCGATGCGTTCGCTCCGCGCCATTCGGAGCGGTGGCCCACGGTCGAAGGGGCTCGAGTCGTGGACGTAGTAGTTGTAGTGGATTCTCCACCAGTTATCGATCTGGTTGACGTCGTTGCCCATCGCGTTGAAGGTCATCCGGAAGATGCGGACGACGGATTGGCGCGGGCCCACGGAGAGGCCTGTCACCACGAAGCGCGTGTAGCGGTCATTCCCCGTGTCACCCCTGTCCGGGGTCTTCCACTTCGTGAGGAACTGGGTGGGGTCCGTCGTCTCCTCGATGGCGTAGCCTTGGGAGGCGAGCAACTGCCGGGTGGCGGCCAGCGCTTCCTCCAGGGGCTTCTGGAAGACGTGCTCGAACTTCGGTGTCTCCTGCTCCACGGTGCGTGGGCCATGCGCGCAGCCCACGCAGGTGGCCCAGAACAGCCAGCACATCGCCAAGGCACGGAAGCTCATGTCGCGGTCCCCTCTGGAAGCGCCTCGTCGTTGTCGAGGCTGCTTCCGGAAACGCGAGGTCTCCGGGCCCATATCGAAGCGGGCGGGAGTGCCTTTCAACGTGCGCGCTGCACGAGCTGGATGAGTGCGCGCGCACCCATGGCCAGGCCCACCAGCATCGCGGCGACCACCGTCTGCGAGCCTCCCACCGGGAAGTCGAAGAAGTAGGCGAACATGTAGCCACCCACGCCGGAGACGATGCCCGCGAGCGTGGCCACGAAGAATGTCCACGGCAGTCGCAAGTCCAGCATCAACGCGGCGATGGCGGACAGCGTGGAGAAGGCGAACACCGGCAGCGCGCCGAGGGCTCGCGCGCACACGCCCACCATCACGCCGATGGACACCATCAGCACGCCGTCCAACAGCCGGACGGGCAGCCCCTGCACCAGCGCGCCGATTCGGTCGAAGCTCGCGAAGGTGATGCCCCGGTACCACCACAGGTGGATGACCATGACGAGGATGCTGGCGATGGCCACGGTGCGCAGTTGCTCGGGCGTCACCAGCACGGCGGTGCCGAAGAGGATGCCCTGGATGTCGTGGGACTCCTGGGCGATGCGGTCGCCCACCAGCACGGCCGCGCCACCGGACAGGGCATAGGCGAGGCCCAGCAGGCTCTCCCGCGTCAGCCGCAGCCGGGTGGGGTCCATCATCAGCAGCAGCGTCGCCAGGAGCGCGAGCGCGGTGGCGCCGATGACGGGCTCCACCTCGAAGCCCAAATGGATGCCCATGTAGAAGGCCAGCGCCACGCCCAGACCGGCGGACTGGGCCACCGCGGCGCTGACGAACACCATGCGCCGCAGCACCACGTAGACGCTCAGGAAGCCAAGCACGCCGCCGGCCAGGAGGGCGCACAGCAGCGGGTCCCGGAACAGCTCGAACCCGTCGACGAACTGCTGCCACTGGGATGGTTCAGCGAGCATCGGATCCACGGTGGGGTCCCTCGGGGGCGCGGTGGCAGTACTCGTCGCCGTACTGGCGACGGAAGGCGGGGTGACAGAACACGGTGCGCGCGTCGCCCACGACGAAGGCGGACGTCTCCCGGTCCACGAAGAGCAGCACGTCCGCGTGCTCGGCGGCGACCTCCAGGTCGTGGCACACCACCACCACGCCCAGCCCTCGTTGGCGCGCGAGCACGCATAGCCGCTGCATCGTCTCGCGCTCGGCCACCGCGTCCATGGCGGCGGTGGGCTCGTCGAGCAGCACCATGTCCGCCTCGGTGGCGATGAGCCGGGCCAGCAGCGTGCGCTGCTTCTGGCCTTCGGACAGCTCGCGGTAGGGCCTGTTCGCGATGGCCTTGGCCCCAGCCGTCTCCAGGGCCACCTCCACCGCATCGCGGTCCGCCTTGCGGGCGAACGGCCACAGGAAGCTCCAGTTGCGCAGCCGGCCCCAGGCGGTCAGCTCCCTCGCCCGCAGCGGCAGCAGCGAGTCGATGCCGGACGTCTGCGGCACATACGCGCTGCGCATCTCCGGATGGCCCCGGGTGATGGTGCCCGACACCGGGTCGATCATCCCGAGCAGTGTCTTGAACCACGTGCTCTTGCCGGAGCCGTTGCGGCCCACCACCGCGACGAACTGGCCACGGCGGATGACCATGTTGATGGGCGGCAACATGGCATTGTCGTTGTAGCCGATGACCAGCTCCGTGCAGGTGAGCAGCGGCTCGCCGAAGGTGAAGGTCGGCGGCACGGAGTGGTTCGCGGCGTCCGGGCCCACGGGTTCATCGGTCTTCACGTCGCACCTCCGCCTGGGGCTTCAGTGCCGCCAGCTCTTCGAGCAATGCCTTGCGCGCCGCCTCGTTGGGGACGGTGCCCAGGTCCAGCACACCATCCGCGCCGGGCGTCAACGCGGCCCAGTCCAGGCCGTCGAACACGGTGGGGGGGACCTCCAGTGTCAGCGCCAGCTTCACGCGAGGCTTGTGCTCGCGGTCGGACGGCACCTCCACGTCGCCCGCCAACGTGAAGAGCGGCGTGGCCTCCTCGCCCTCCGCGCCGCCCTCGGACACCACCGTCATGCGGAAGGGCGTCTGGGCGAGTCGTGGCGTGGCGCGCGAGTCCCGCACGACGCCCGTCAGCGTCACCGACGTCACTTCCCAGACGCCCCGAGACACGGCGGTGCGGGGCAGCTCGCAGTCCGGCTCGCACTCCACCGGCGTGGTCTCCGGGGCCAGGAGGTTCAGCTCGCCGTCGACATGCAGCGCGGCGACGAGGGTGGAGGAGGAGCCGCCTCCGCCCAGCTCCGCTTCGATGTCCTCGTAATCCACGAGCGCGCCCTCATCGCTGTGACAGTGGCCGTTGTGGCACAGGCTGTAACCCGGTGGCGGATTGGCGGGGTCGAACGTCGTCGGCCCTCCGCCTCCAGCGCCCCCCACCAGCTCCACGTGGGAGATGCCCAGCGCGGCCGAGCCCAGGCTCACCTGATAGTCCGACGCGAGGCGCTGGAAGCCATTGCCCGCGTCGCGCGAGGCCACGGGCACGTAGCTGGCGGTGACGGTGGGTTCCAGCACCGCGAAGCCCTCGCCTGAGTCCAGCGCGCAGCCGGACAGCAGCAAGAAGGGGAGCAGCAGTCGAGTCCGCATGACTCAGCCTCCCTTCCCGCCGGTAAGCCCCTTCTCCAGGTTGCCCACCAGCTCGTTGATGTGCTGGACGTACGTCTCACCCGCGCGGAAGTCCGTGCCGCCATGGAGGATGACGAGCGGCGCGGGCATCATGCCCGCGAGCATCTTCGCCTCGCGGTCGTTGTAGTAGCTCTCGATGAGCACCATGCGCGCCTTGCGTTGCCGGCCGAGCACGAGGACTCCGGCCACGTGGGACGGATTGGGCGGGATGCCCGGCTTGGGCTCCAGGAACGCGATGGGCTCGAAGCCCAGCCAGTCCGCGAGATACGCCGTCGTCCGGTGGAACGCGATGATGGGCGCGCCGCGCAGGCCCGCCAGCCGCTTCTCCCAGCCGACGCGCGCGGCATCCAGCTCCGCGGTCAGCTTCGCCGCGTTGGCGCGGTAGGTGGCCGCGTTCTTCGCGTCGAGCTGCGCCAGTCGCTCGGCGATGCCGCGAGCCACCGCCGCGCCCTGTCGCGGGTCATAGAGGTAGTGGGGGTTGCCGCCGGGGTGCACGTCGCCCTCGCTGCGGTCCACCTTGGTCGCGGGAATCTCCAGCAGGCGAACGAACTGCGACGCGTTGAGGAAGCCGGGGTTGCCCACCTGGATGCGCGGGTTGCGTGAGCCCGTCTGGAGATTGGGCAGCCAGCCGATCTCCAGGTCCAGGCCCACGCTGATGAGCAGGTCCGCGTTCCTCAGCGCGAGCGCGAGGCTGGGCTTCGCGTCCACGCGGTGCGGGTCCTGGCTTCCCAGCGCCATGGACTGCACCTGGACCAGGTCTCCGCCCACCGCCTTGGTGATGGCGGCGAGGTCCGGGAGGGTGGTGACGACATTGACGGCCGCTCGCGCGGGGGCGGCGGCGAAGAGACAGAGGGCGGCGCACAGGGCCGCGACGAAACGAAAGTGGCGCATGGGGCAGGGCTCCCGTGAAAGAGGTTCAGAACGCATGGGCGCCGTGGGCGCCCGTCACCAGCTCCAGCGCGAGGAAGACGGAGTAGTCCGCCTCGTCACGCCAACGTGCCCGGTCTCTGGCGGCCTGCACGCGCAGGCGGGAGAACTCGGTGGGCCAGAAGGTGAGGTTGGCGGAGAGTCGGTCCCGGTTCTTGGTCCACTCCGGGTCCAGCGGATCCAACGCCACCTCGCCGCCTTCACCCTTCGCCGGCGTGCCCAGTTCGTAGCGCGCGGCGGCGGCCCAGCGTTGGGAGAAGCGCCACGCGAGCTGGGCGTAGGTGTTGATGTCCGTCAGCACGTCGTCGGGCACCTGGCGTCGCCGGTACAGGGCCTCCACCTGGAGGGTGACGAGCGTGTTGCTGGCCTCGGTGATGGGCCGGTAGCGCAGGTACACGTCTGTGCCGAAGACATCCGTGCGGTTGCGATAGCCGGTGGGATTGGGGCCGGTGGCGGCGGACAGTCCCCACATCAAGGACAGGTCATCCGACAGGGCGAAGAACTGCTTGAGGACGCCCGTGGCCTGGAGGTCCAGCGGCGAGAGGACGCGGTCGTTCGACGCGCCCAGGAAGCTGCGAGCGGTGGCTTCTCCCGTGGCATCGGTGAGGCTGCCGGTCAGCTCCACGTACCAGGGCAGGGGCGTCAGCCAGGACACCTCCACGCCCAGGCCCCGGTTGCCCTCCGCGCCGAACACACGGCTCATGGCGAAGGGCTGGTCCACGAAGTCCCACGCGTGCGGGTGCGTGGCGTTCAGCCGGCCGAAGCGCGTGAGGAACTGACCCGCGCGCACCTGGAGGCTGCCGGGCAGCGCGAGCGTGGTGCCGTAGGCCTCTTCGATTTCGACGCCGAACTGGCTGTAGACGATGTTCGCGTCGAAGCGGAAGTACGGGTCCACCACCGAGCCGATGGACAGCTCCAACTGCTGCAAGTTGAAGCCGTTGCGCGTGGGGTCGTGCGCGCCGCCCTGGAGCGGCTCCTTGGACGTGAAGGCCGCGGCGGCGAGGTCCAGGATGAAGCTCATGTCCAGGAAGTTGGTGCCGCTCGTCCCGCCGGGAATGGACAGCGGCAGGCCCCCTCCGGGCGTGGAGTCCGGCGCGGAGGATGTACTGGCGGGAACACCTTGCTGCGTGTTGCCACCGAAGGCCTTCTCGATTTCGGCCATCTCCTCGGGCGTGAGGCCCGGGGGGACTTCCTCGGGTGTACCCGCGTCGGCGCCGGCCTCTGATGACTCGGGGACTCCCGCATCGGGAGGAAGGGGAGGGGTTTGCTGCGCGGAGGCGGGTGCCGCGGAGAACAGGGCTGCGATGGACACGGCGATGAAGGCGCCGTGCAGACGAACGAAGACGGATGACACCGGGGATGCTCCTCGAAACCGGGACGCACGCGTGCGCGTGCACCCCACTGCGAGACCTGACCACACCTGCTGGACGCGACTCAGGCGTGCGCGGGTGGCGAGGACTTGGGCGCGGTGTCGAGGACGGAGAGCGGAGGGGCGACGCGCGGAGGCGCGGTGGAGGGACGGCTGACCGCGAGCCGGGGCAGCGTCCACGACGACGGCGAGGTGAAGAACAGCTCGTCCCGCGTGCTCGACGTCAGCAGCGGGCACGCCTCATGGGTCAGCCGCGTCGAGTCGGGGTTCGCCGAGGGGAGGGCGGAGAGCTGCGCCAGCTTCTCGGGCGCGAGCCTCGCCTGGATGGAGCCGGTGCCCCGGGCCGTCTCCTCGAACGTCTGATGCTCGGGACAGAAGCGGTGGGCGTGCGCGTCCCGGACGTGGAGCAGGGCCCCCAGCGGTTGCAACGCCCACAGCGCGACGAGCAGCGTCGCGATGCCACGGACGAAGATATGTGCGCGCTGGATCATCGGAAGAGAGGGCCGTTCAGGTGCTCTACTGACGGCACCCGGGAGAGTCAAGGCAGGCTAGCACGGCGGTGGGACGGACACCTCTGTCACCGCATTCACCGGGATGGTCCAGGGGACATGGGCGGTTGGAGACACCTGTATGGATGAAGGACAGCCGGACGGACGATTCATTCCGGTGGCTCGGCTCGCCGCGTTGGACGCACGCGGTCGTGCCGTGGTCCGGGTGGGGGACACCCGGGTGGCGCTTGTCCGGGTGGACGGGCGGCTGCATGCCCTGAGCGACACCTGTCCTCACCGAGGCGGCTCACTGCACGAAGGGGACCTGGACGGGCACCTGCTCCATTGTCCCCTGCATGCCTGGCCCTTCGATGTGCGGACGGGGCGCTGCCCCTGGCGCCCCGACGCGAGCGTTCGCATCTACGAGGTCCGCGTGCGAGGCGAGGAGATCCTCGTCGCGGCATCGGATAGCGTCCCTCCCGCTGAACGCCCGCCCGTGTAGGAGTCCTTGCCCCCGTGACTTCGTCCAAAGCTCGCACCCGCAGCGCCCCTGTCCCGTCGCCCGTCGCCAGCGCGCCGGACCCCGCCGCCATGGCCCGCGCGGTGGAGGCCTTCCTGCGCGCCGCCGGGCTGCCCTTGGACGATGTGAATCTGGTGGACACCCCGCAGCGCGTGGCCGACGCCTGGAGCCGTGAGTTCCTGGATGGCTACGCGAAGACACCCGAGGAGGTGCTGGGCAAGACGTTCCCCACGCCGAAGGGCTCGTCGCGCGAGCTGGTGGTCGTCACCCACCTGCGCTTCGTCTCCATGTGTCCGCACCATCTGCTGCCGGTGACGGGGCTCGCGCATGTCGCGTATGTGCCGGGCAAGCGGATGGCGGGCTTCGGCAGGCTGTCCTCGCTGGTGGACTGCTTCGCGCGCCGGCTCATCCTCCAGGAGGACCTGGCGCGTGAGGTGGCCCGCGCCCTGGCCCGCGTGCTGGGCAGTCCCGCCACCGCCTGCATCATCGAAGCGGAGCAGGCGTGCCTGCGCATGCGAGGCGCCAGGCAGCACGAAGCCATCACCCACGCGGAGGCCTATGAAGGTGAGCTGCGGCGGGACGGCTCACTCCGCCGTGAGCTGTGGACGCGCCTGGGGACGCGGCGATGAGTGGCCCTTCCGCGCGGACGGACCGCGTGGAGCCGGAGCGGGTGGAGCGGGTGTGTGAAGCCCTCGCGAGCATCCTCGTGGAAGGGCAGCTGCGGCGCGACGCGGACACGCTCGCGGCCTATGGGCGGGACGAGTCCGACAGCGGCGTCTTCCCACCGGATGTCGTGGTGTTTCCGGAGAGCACCGCCCAGGTGTCGGCCATCTTCAAGGCCTGCGTGGTGCACGGCGTGCCCTTCACGCCATGTGGCGCGCGCAGCGGGAAGAGCGGGGGCTCGCTGCCCCTGAACGGCGGCGTGGCGGTCAGCCTGGAGCGCATGAACCGCATCCACTCCATCTCCGCGGAGGACCTCACGGCGGTGGTGGGGCCTGGAGTGGTGACAGGCGATTTGATGAAGGCCGTGGAGGCCCAGGGCCTCTTCTATCCACCGGATCCAAACTCCTGGGAGTTCTGCACGCTGGGCGGCAACGTCGCGGAGAACGCGGGCGGGCCTCGCGCGCTCAAGTACGGCGTCACGCGCGACTACGTCATCGGCCTGGAGTGGGTGCTGCCGGATGGAGAGGTCCTCCGGGTCGGCCGCCGGACCATCAAGGGCGTGGCCGGCTATGACCTGGTGGGCCTCTTCGTGGGCTCCGAAGGGACGCTCGGGGTCGCCACCGAAATCACGCTGCAGCTCATTCCGCTGCCACGAAAAGTGCTGACCGCCCTGGTCGTCTTTCCGTCCGTGCTGGACGCGGCGCGGGGCGTCTCCGCCGTGCTGGCCGCGGGCATCCTGCCGCGCTGCCTGGAGCTCATCGACGACGTGGCCTTGCGCGCGGTGGACGGCCGGGGCTTCCAGTTCCCGGAAGGGGCGGGCTCGGCCGTCATCGCCGAGGTCGACGGGTCCAATGAAGAGGGGCTGCTGGAGGAGCTGTCACGGCTCGGCGACATCTGCGCACAGCAAGGCGCCACCCAGACCCTCGTCGCGCGGGATGAGGGCCAGCGGGAGAAGCTGTGGGCCGTGCGGCGGGTCATCTCTCCGGCCCTGCGTGCGCTCAAGCCCCACAAGATTTCGGAGGACATCGTCGTCCCTCGTTCGAAAATTCCCGAAATCATCTCGCGCCTGAAAGCGATGGGCGCCGAGCTGGGACTCACCGTGGCCACCTATGGCCACGCGGGCGACGGGAACCTCCACGCCAACATCCTCTATGAGGGGCCACACCAGCGCGCCCTGGTGGATGAGGCCCTGCGCCGCATGTTGGTGATGACGGTGGAACTGGGCGGCACGATCACAGGCGAGCATGGTGTGGGCCTCGCGAAGCGGGAATTTCTCGCGCTGGAGCAGGGCCCCGCGCTGCTCGAGCTGCAGCGGCGGCTCAAAGCCTTCTTCGACCCATCAGGGCTGCTCAATCCCCAGAAAATCTTCCCCGCGCTCAAGCGTTCTACGTGAGCAGCCGTAGCGTGCCCATCGCCCAGGGGAGTTCGCGCTCCTCAACCATGCAAGTCAGCGGAAGCGCGAGCCTCGCGTCCGCCACGGGCCGGCGTACGACAGTCGAAATGACTTTCGGCGATGGAATGAGAAACCCTTTCGCTCGTTGGGCGTCCTAGAGACAGGTGGACGCGAGTCGGCGGGGACAGCGCGTCCGGCATCGAACGGAGGACGGGAAATCATGGCCAACTCGACGAAGTTTGCGGCGGAGGGCCTGTCGCAATACCTGCGTCACCTGGGGGGACATCACCAACTGACGCGCGAGCAGGAGTACGAGCTCGCGGGTCGTGCTCGCAAGGGCGATGAGTCCGCGCGACAGACGCTCGCGACCTCCAATCTGGCTTTCGTTGTCGCCGTGGCGAAGAAGTTCGCCAATCGCGGCGCGCGCCTGGATGACCTCATCCAGGAAGGCAACGTGGGCTTGATGAAGGCGATTGAGCACTTCGACCCGAAGAAGAACGTGCGCTTCGCGACGTACGCGGTGTGGTGGATTCGCGCCTACATCACCCGCTATCTGAAGGACAACCGCAGCCAGGTCCGGGGCGGAGAGGCCGAGCGGGGCAGCATGGTGGACTTCTCGCTCGACGCCTCCATCGACGAGGAAGGGGAGACCACCTTCCTGGACCGCCTGGAGGACAACGGGCCGTCGCCCCAGGACGTGTTCCTCTCCAATGAGCAGGACACGGAGATCCAGGACGCGCTCACCAAGGTGCGCAAGCGGATTGGCGACCTGGGCTGGGACATCCTCACGGAGCGGCTGACGCAGGACAAGCCGTTGACCCTGGAGGAGCTGGGACAGCGGTGGGGCGTGTCGCGCGAGCGCGTGCGCCAGGTGGAGCTCAAGACGAAGACGTTCCTGGAGCGCTACCTGTCCGCCTTCAACGAGAACGAGGAGCAGGCCGCCGCCGACGCGGCGTGAGCCGACCTCCTCCTCCCCACCTGGGGAGATGCGCGGACCGAGCGGGACTGGCGGGGTCTTCCACCCTTGCCGGCCCCGCTCTTGTTTTTTGCCCGAAAGGCTGCCTGCGTGGTTTGCGTGCGGCCGAGCGTGCGTGCTAAGCCCACCCGCCATGCGCCTGATTTTACTTGCCTTGTGCATGCTCGTTGCCTCTTCGGCACGGGCGGCGGACACGGAGCTCCTGGCCCGCCTTGACGCCTTGCATGCCAGACGAACAGACGCTGCGGCGGTGAAGGAGCTGGAGGCGGAGCTCAAGAAGACGCTGACGGCCACGCCGGACGACTTCGAGGTGCTCTGGCGCCAGGCGCGCCTGCTCCAGTGGCAGGCGGACGGGGCTGGCAGCGAGAAACTCAAGAAGGTGCTCGGGCGGCAGACGTGGGACGTCGCCGAGAGGGCCCTCAAGCTGGCCCCCGCCCGGGTGGAGGGCCACTACTACGCGGCGACGGGCATCGGCGCCTACTCTCAAGCAGTGGGGGTGGTGAAGGCGCTGGGCGAGGGGCTGGAGGGCAAGTTCAATGAGCGCGCGGACGCGGCCATCAAGATTGACGCGGCCTTCAACTGGAGCGCTCCGCTGCTGGTGAAGGGCCGCTACTTCTACGAGCTGCCCTGGCCGAAGCGAGATTTGAAGAAGTCCGCCGAGTATTACGAGAAGGCCATCAAGAAGAACCCGGAGATGCTGCGCGCGCACTACTTCCTCGCCGAGACGCTCCTCAAGGACGACAAGGCCCAGGAAGCGCGTGACGCCATCCAGAAGGTGAAGCAGGGAAGCACCGCGTATGACCCTCCCGAGGGTCAGCGCATCCAGGAGTGGGCGAAGAAGGTCGAAGCCGACATCGAGGAGGAGCTCAAGTGAGAGCAGAGAATCAGGTAGCACCTTCGGCGTCGGCCGCCGGAGCGCAAGAGGGAAACCTGGTCCAGTTGCTGATCCAGCGCGCGCAGAACGCCTCCAAGGCGGGTGTGACGCACAAGAAGGACGGCCGCTGGCAGGACGTGACGTTCGGCCAGGTGCTGGACGACGTGAAGGCGCTGTCCGCGGGCTTGGTGGCCCAGGGCGTGAAGCCTGGAGACCGGGTGGCGCTGTTCGCCAACACCAGCCTCCAGTGGATCATCGCGGACCTGGCCATCACCGCGGCGCAGGCGATCACGGTGCCCATCTACTCGTCCAACCTTCCGGACGAGTTCCGCTATGTCATCAAGCACTCGGAGACGTCGTTCGTCTTCGTGGACAATGACGAGAAGGATGCCAAGCAGGCGGGCCGGCTGACGCGCGTGCGGCAGAAGCTGGCCGAGTGTCCCACCGTCACCAAGGTCATCGTGTTCGAGGGCCCGGTGGCGGGCGGCCAGGAAGTCTCCCTGGCGGACGTCATGGCCCAGGGCCGGGAAGCGCACCAGGCCAACCCGAACGCCTTCGAGGAGCGCGTGGCCTCCGTGAAGTCGGAGGACACCAACTGCCTCATCTACACCTCCGGCACCACGGGAGATCCGAAGGGCGCCATCCTCACCCACGGCAACTGGACGTACCAGGCGCACGCGGTGCAGGCCATCGGCATGATGGAGCCGACGGACGCCGTCATGCTGTTCCTGCCGCTGGCGCACGTCTTCGCCCAGGTGGTGAAGGCGGCGTGGCTGAGCATGGGCTTCCGGCTCATCATCGCGGAGTCGGTGGACAAGCTGATGGCGAACATCGTGGAGACGCGTCCCACGGTGCTGCCGTCGGTGCCGCGCGTCTTCGAGAAGGTCTACAACACGGTGGTGTCCAACGGCACGTCGGCCCCGGGCCTCAAGGGCCGGCTGACCCGCTGGGCCTTCAAGCTCTTCGACGAGTACGTGGATGCGATGCAGCAGGGCCGGCCGTACGACTCGCTCGGCTTCTCCATCGCGAAGAAGCTGGTGTTCACCAAGGTGCGCGCCACGCTGGACGAGAAGCTGGGCGGCAACATGCGCCTGTTCGTCTCCGGTGGCGCCCCGCTGTCCCGGAAGATCGGCTACTTCTTCGACCTGCTGGGCTTCAAGGTGGTGGAGGGCTACGGCCTGACGGAGACGGCCGCTCCCACCAACGCCAACCGCCCGAACAAGATCAAGATTGGCACCGTGGGTCCGGCGATGCCGGGCACCGAGGTGAAGATCGCCGCGGACGGCGAGGTGCTCGCGCGGGGCCCCTGCATCATGAAGGGCTACTACAAGAACGACACGGCCACCGCCGAGGTCATCGAGCCGGACGGCTGGTTCCACACGGGCGACATCGGCGAGCTGGATGCCGACGGCTACCTGCGCATCACCGACCGCAAGAAGGACATCATCGTCACGGCGGGCGGGAAGAACGTGGCGCCTCAGAACATCGAGAACACGCTCAAGACGTTCCCCATCCTGAGCCAGGCCATGGTGTACGGCGACAAGCGCCCGTACCTGGTGGCCCTCATCACCGTGGCGGAAGACGCGGCCAAGAAGCTGCTGGAGGAGAAGGGCGCTCCGGTGGGCAGCTACGCGGAGAACGCGAAGCGGCCGGAGGTCCACGCCGCGGTGAAGGCGGTGCTGGACAAGATGAACGCGGACTCGCCGCCGTACGCCACCATCAAGCGCTTCACGGTGATGCCCGCGGACTTCACCCAGGAGTCCGGTGAGCTGACGCCCACCCTGAAGATCAAGCGCAAGGTCTGCAGCACGAAGTACAAGGCGCAGATCGACGCCATGTACGACAACGTGGCCGTCATCGACTGAGCGTTCGGTCCCTCGCCCCCGGTGCTGTCGGCCGGGGGTGTACCCCGCAACGTCAACGCCCGCTCGGCCCCAGGAAGACGGGGTGGAGCGGGCGTCGTGCTTTCCAGCGGGGACTCCCCGAAAGCGAGGCTACGCGTGGCTGCTGGGCGTGGAGGACTTCACGTCCTTGTCCACGGTGCCGCCGCCGGCGAGCGTGCCGCCACCCTTCTTGTCGGCGCCGGGGGTACCCGTCTCCTCCTCACCACCGAAGCCGCGCTTGAAATTGCGAATCGCGCTGCCCAGGGACGAGCCGAGCTGCGGCAGCCGCGTGGCCCCGAAGAGGAGCAGCAGCACAAACAGGATGAGAAGAAGTTCCATCGGCTTCAGCCCCAGCATCACGGCTCCTTCGCGAAATCGGGGCGAGCATAGCGGGGGGAGCCGTGGACCGCCAGCAAGAGCGGAGGCCTCATGCCTGGAGGGCCGCTGGAGCGCCAAGCATGACGCCCGGCACCGCGGTGAGGGTGATGAAGAGGGAGCTACCGGACGGATCCGTCTCCACGCCGACGCTTCCCCCGTGCGCCTCCACCTCCTGGCGGGCCAGGTAGATGCGCAGCGGATCCTCCAGCTTCTTCTCTCGGAAGGCCCGCTCCTCGCGCCGGAAGACGACGGAGGCGTCCTCGTCGGAGAGGGGCACACCCTCCCGGCGCACCTCCACCCGCACCCTGGGAGCCCCGGAGTGGATGCGCAGGTAGATGACCTCGCCAGGCTGGGAGCGGGCGAGCTGGTACAGGATGAAGGCCTCCACGGCGTGCTGGATGCGAGCGCCGTCCACGGCCACGTCGGGCGGTGCCACGCGCGGGTCCAGATCCAACACCAGCGCCACGTTGGCGGCGGTGGCCGTCGCGCGCTGACGCTCCACGGCCGCGTCCAGCAGGGGGATGAGCGACTGGCGCTCCGGCTCACAGGCGAGCGAGCCCAGGTCGGCGCGGCTGGAGTCGAAGAAGTCCTGCGAGAAGGACAGCGAGCGGTCCGCGTTGCGCAGGATGGTCTCCAGCCCGCGCTGCACCTTGGGCTCCAGCGGGACGCGGCCGTTGAGCAGCAGCGCGGCATAGGAGCGGATGTTGGCCAGTGAGCCGCGCAAGTCGTGCGACGCCATGCCCAGGTAGCGCACCCTGCGGCGCGCGTCGGACTCGTTCCAGCTCACCGGGAAGGTCCACAGGAGCTTCCCTCCATCGCCCAGGAGCTCTTCTCCCGCGAGGACCAGGATGTCGCCCTGCTCCCAGACGCGCAGGTCTCCCGCGCGGCGGTGGAAGCCCGCGGCGCCCAGCAGGGCCTCCACGGACGTGGCGCCTGGAGGCAGCTCCTGGATGCCCAGATGCTCGAGGACCAGGCCGCCCAGCAGGCGTGGAGGCCCTTGCGTGGGGACGAGGACGAGGCCAGGCGCTTCCGCCGTGCTGCCAGCTCCCATCTCCCCAGGGCTCCTCACGTTTTCCACCTCCTGTCCAGCAGGTCACGGAAAGGGTGGGGCGGGTCTGTCGGTTTTGCAACGTGCACCCGCGTTGTATGCGGGGAGCGCACTTTCTTGCGCCGCTGCATGGGAGGATGGTGGAAGAATCCCCAGCGTCGCACCGAGGGAGACTGCCCTGACTTCGCCTAACACACAGCCTGATGGTGCCGTCGTCCTCGTCGTGGACGACGACCCGGACATCCTCGAAGCCCTCTCTGAAATCCTGGAGGCCGAGGGGTTCGTCATCCGTCGTGCCCGCAATGGGAAGGAGGCGCTGGAGCGCCTCGAGCCCGAACCACCCCACCTCATCCTGTTGGACCTGATGATGCCGGTGATGGACGGCTGGGAGTTCGCCCAGCGCATGCGCCAGAAGCCGCCGGCCATCGCGACCATCCCGCTCATCGTCCTCAGCGCGGACCGCAACGTGGGCAGCAAGGCCCAGGACATTGGCGCTGTCGGCCACCTGGCCAAGCCCTTCGAGCTGAACGACTTGCTGGAGATGGTGCGTCGCTCGCTGAACCCGTCCACGGTGAGCAGCACCAGCGCGTGATGAACAGCTCGCATCGCGCTGCTTGACCTGCCAGGGGGGCGCCATTACGGTCCCCTCCACCCGTCTTGATTCTTCAATCAACGACCAGGCCAAGGAGCGCGTCATGACCGCGAAGGACATCATCGAGACCGAGATTCCGACTGTTCTCCAGTCCAAGCCGGAGCTGGGCAAGGACATCAACGCCATCATCCACTTTGACATCTCGGGTGAGGGCGGCGGGAAGTGGACGCTGGACCTGACCAAGTCCGAGGGCTGGGTCTCCCCGGGCCACGAGGGCGCGTCCAAGATGACCATCCTGGTGAGCAACGACGACTTCGTGAAGATCCGCGAGAAGAAGCTCAACGCCCAGATGGCGGCCATGCAGGGCAAGCTGAAGTTCAAGCCCATGGACATGGGCCTCGCGATGAAGCTGGCGAAGCTGCTGTCGTAGTTCCCTTGGAGCATGGGGGTGGGCCCTGGCGCCGATCCTCGCTCCGACTCGCGCGGCGCGTTCCCATTCCGGGGGCGCGCCGCACGTCGTTTCAGGCCCCCTCGTCTCGTTCGACTCCTGGAGAACCGCCATGTCGTCGCTGCCACTCACGGGTCTTCGCGTGCTGGATTTGTCGCGCCTGTTGCCCGGCCCCTACGCCACGCTGGTGCTGGCGGACCTGGGCGCCACGGTGGTGAAGGTGGAGGAGCCGGAGGGCGGAGACTACGTCCGGGCGATGCCTCCCTCGCGCGACGACGTGGGCGCGCTGTTCTACGGCCTCAACCGGAACAAGCGTTCGCTCACGCTGAACCTCAAGACGCCCGAGGGGCGCGACGCGCTCAAGCGACTGGCGCGCACGCACGACGTGCTGGTGGAGAGCTTCCGGCCCGGCGTCATGGACAAGCTGGGCGTGGGCGAGTCGGTGCTGCGAGCGGAGAACCCCCGACTCATCTACTGCGCCATCTCCGGCTATGGGCAGACGGGGCCTGACAGGCTCAAGGCGGGACACGATTTGAACTACGTGGCCCGCGCGGGCCTCTTGGGCTACGGCGGCGAGGCGGGCGGGGCCCCGGCGTTTCCGGGCGTGCAGATGGGGGACATCGGCGGAGGGAGTCTCTTCGCGCTGGTGGGAATCCTCGCCGCGCTGCACGAGCGCGAGCGCACGGGGAAGGGCCGCCTCGTCGACGTGTCGATGACGGACGGAGCCACGGCCTTCCTGCACATGCACCTGGCCGCGCGGCTCTTCATGGGCGAGCAGGGGGCCCCGCTCGAGCGCGGGCGCGAAGCGCTCAATGGCGGCTACGCGTGCTACGGCCTGTACCGCACGGCGGATGACCGGTGGCTGGCGGTGGGCGCGCTGGAGCCCAAGTTCTTCGCCGGCGTGTGTGAGCGGCTGGGCCGGCCGGAGCTGCTCGACGACGCGTACACGCCGGGGGAGGACGGGGCGCGGGTGAAGGCGGAGCTGACGCGCCTGTTCGCGGAGCAGCCGCTGGCGTACTGGGCGGAGAAGTTCGCGGGCTCCGACTTGTGCGTGGAGCCTGTGGCGGAAGGGGACGAGGTGTTGGCGGACGCGCAGCTGCGAGCGCGGGGCCTCTTCGTCGAAGCGGAGGATGCGCGACTGGGCCGCAAGGTGACGCACCTGCTCACCCCGCTGCGCATGGGGCCGACGCCGCTGCGCGAGCCTCCCGCGCTGGGTCAGCACTCGCGCGAGGTGCTCACGGAGGCGGGCTTCACCGAGGAGGAGATGGCGCGCCTGGGGGTGTAGAGGGCCAGTCCCCAGGAGTTGGCCGGCGGAGCTGGCGCTCTTTCGCGTGTGTCCGTGACTTGGCACGCGGCGGAGCCGGCGCTCTTTCGCGTGTGTCCGTGACTCGGCACGCGGCGGGCTCCGCGCTCCGGTTCACCGCGCGGGTGTTGCCGAGCGCGCGTCCCGACGGAAGCCTCGCGGGCCGAGGGGCGGTGGCCGCTCGTTACGGAGCCCTTCCTGAAGGAGGGCGACTCCAGAGCGCTTCACCGTGCGCCGCGTGGCAGGTGTCGCCCACCAGGTCCAACGCGAGCTGTCGATTCCGCGTGGCCACGGACGCGGGGGCCGCGAGCAGTCCCGTCTCGTCCATCCTCCGCAGCGTGTTCGCCAGATATCGGCGCGCTCGCTCCACGGTCTCCTGCTGGACGGTGGTGGGGCGCCAGCCGGTGTCGTCACGGAATCGTCCGAGCGTCTCGAGGAAGTGCCCCAGGAATTTCAGCATCTGCGCCAGCACCTGCTCGCGCTGCGTGGGCATCGAGGCCCAGGCCGTCTCGTACTGCCGCATCTCCGAGTCCAGCCGGTACAGCAGCACGTCCACCTGCGCCGCCAGCCGGGGCTTCCAGGCAGCGCGCACGGACGGGTGTCGCGCCCACCCCGCCACGGCCTGGAAGTAGTGCAGGCCACCGCAGGGGTGCGCGTAGATGCCCTGGCCCCGCTTGGGCACCTCGGGCCGTCCGGCTTTCAGCCCCGAGGCGAGCTCGGCCTGCTCCGCCTCCAGTGTGGCGAGCGCGCGCTCCATCACCGCGCTCACTCTCACCTGTCGCCCCGTGCCGTCGCGGAACGTGTCGCCCGGACGAGAGGCCAGCGAGAGGACATCGAGCCTCCAGGCACTCTCCGCCGAGGCCACCTGCTCCATCCTGAAATCGCGCTTCACGTCCTCCACCAGCTCGCGCAGCGTCACCGGGCCCCATGACGCCATGAAGCGCTGGGACAACGGCAGGCCGGAGGCCAGCAACGTCTTCACCTGAAGCGCTGGGTGGGGCTCCACCGGGGTGCCATCGGATGTGAAGGGCTCGAAGAAGAGGTCGGCTTGCTTCGAGGGCGCGTCTTCGAGCGCGGGCGTCCGGCGCAGGAAGTCGGACACCACCACGTCGGAGGCGAGCCGGCCGTCACTTGTACGGAACGCACGGCCTTCCAGCACGACACCATGCGCGAGCGCCCACGGATTGCGCGCGTCCGAGGCCCAGGCGCGGCACCGTCCGACCAGCTCCTCGCCTGGCAGCGGTGGTGCAGCCACCGCCGACGTCGCGAGCACGGAGAAGAGGAGGAGCAGGGGCTTCTGGAAACAACGGAGCGCGCGCCGGGCGGAGTTCGCCACCGGCGCGCGCTCTTGCATCCTAGACCGCCTGTTCGGAGGTGGTGCCTCCGAGCCGCTTCAGCATCCGCTCCAGCAGGCCGAAGAGGGCCTCCTGGTCATCGGGCGGAAGCAGGTCCAGCATGCGTCGCAGGCCCTGGTCGACACTGCGACTGATGAGGTTGAAGAGCTTGGCGCCCTCCTGGGTGAGCTGCGCGACGACGGCGCGCCGGTCCTCGGCGTCCCTCGTGCGCTCCACCAGCTTCATGGCCTCCAGCCGGTCCACCACGCCGGTGATGGTCTTCTTGGTGATGCCGACTCGCTGGGCAAGGACTCCCACGTGCGTGGGGCCATCATTGCCCAGCCACATCAACGCGTGGATCTGCGTGGGGGTGAGCTGGTTGCTCTCGCAGATGCCATGGAGCGGGTCTCGCAAGGAGCGGTACCGCCCAAGCTGGATGATGAGCTCGTGCAGCCGCCGTGACGCGGGCGTGGGTGAGTCTCCCTCGGCCTCGGAGGGCAGGGCGTCGCCCTCCTCGGTGAGCTCGAGCTCCTCCTCGCCTGCGCCGGACGGCTGCACGCGGAGGGCCGGTCTGTTGCCCGGCACTCGCATCAGGCCGTCTCCACTCGCGCGGCGGCCGCCACCGCGGGCTTCTCGCCGTGCGGGCCCACCGCGTGCGGCGTGCCATGCTCCGGGGCGGTGCCCGGGCCCTTGCGCCGCTTGAACTTCTCGGTGAGCTGATCCAGCAGCGAGTACACCACCGGCACCACGCCGAGCGTCAGCACGGTGGAGGTGATGAGGCCGCCGATGATGGTGATGGCCATGGGCGCGCGCGTCTCGGCGCCGTCACCCCGGGCGATGGCCACCGGAATCATGCCGGCGATCATCGCGATGGTCGTCATGAGAATCGGACGCAGACGAACCGGAGCCGCGCCCAGCAGCGCCTCCGTGGCGCTCTTGCCTTCCTCACGCAATTGCAGCGTGAAGTCGACCAGGAGGATGCCGTTCTTCACCACCAGACCCATGAGCATGATGACGCCGATGAGGGCGAACATCGACATGGCCTGGCCGGTGATGAGCAGCGCGCCAATGGCGCCGATGAAGGCGAAGGGCAGCGACAACATGATGGTGAACGGGTGGATGAGGCTCTCGAACTGCGCCGCCAGAATCATGTACACGAGGATGATGCCGAGCAGCAGCGCGGCGCCGAACGCGGCCACCGCCTTGCCCAGCTCCTTCGCGTTGCCCTCGAAGTCGTAGATCATCCCCTTGGGCACTTCCTTCTCCGCCGTCGCGTTCATGAAGGCCACGGCGTCACCCAACTGGTAGCCGGAGGCCAGGTTGGCGAGCAGGGTGATCTGCCGCTTCTGGGACTCACGGTCGATCTGCACCGGGCCATCCGCCGGAGTGACGGAGGCCAGGTTGCGCAGCTCCACGAGCTGCCCGCTGGGAGCGCGCACCGTGAGCTTGCCGAGTGCATCGGCGGAGGCCAGGGTCTCCGGCGGCAGCCGCAGCTTCACCTCGTACGTCTCGCCGCCCTCGCGGTAGTCCGCGAACTTGTCGCGACCGAGGAAGGCGCGCAGCGTGCTGCCCAGCGACGCGGCCGGCACACCGAGGCTGGCGGCGCGCTCGCGGTCCACCACCACGTCGTACTGGGGCTTGCCGGAGCGGTACGTGGAGTCGATGTCCACCAGACCCTTGTTGGTCCTCATCGCCGTCTTCATCTTCTCCGAGGTGGCGATGAGCTCCTGCCAGTTGTCGCCACGCAGGTTGAACTGCACCTGCTGCGAGCGCGAACCACCACCGGCGATGCCGGTGACGTCCTGCACGGTGACGGACACGCCCGGGCGGGGCTTGATGGCGCCGCGCAGATACGTCTTCAGCTCGCCCTGGGGGTAGCTGCGCTCCTTGATGGGCACCAGGTTGATGAGCAGCTCGCCCTTGTGCACTTCCTCCTGCACGCCGCCGCCGACGGTGGCGAAGGTGGAGGCGATGCCGGGCAGCCCGCGCACCTGCGCGTCGAGCTGGTCGATCTCCGCCTGCGTCTCATGGAGCGTCGAGCCGATGGGGAGCTCCACCGCCAGCTTGATGTTCCCGTTGTCCGACTCCGGGATGAACGTGAACTTGAGGAAGCGGGCCAGGCCGAAGGTCGCGAAGAGCACCACCACCGCCACCACCATCGTCACCAGGCGGCGACGGAGGATGGCCGCCAGCATCTTGCGGTAGCCGTTCTCCATGCCCACCAGCACCTTCTCCACCACCGCGGATACGCCCGTGGGCTGACCGTGGTGGCGCAGCATGCGCGAGGACAGCATGGGCGTGAGCGTCATGGACACGGCGTAGGAGATGAGCGTCGCCACCGCCACCGTGACACCGAACTGGTAGAAGAACATGCCCATGATGCCGTCCATGAACGCCACGGGGATGAACACCGCGACGATGGCCAGCGTCACCGCGAGCACGGCGAGGGCAATCTGCCCGGCACCGTCCAGCGCGGCCTGCATGGGCGTCTTTCCCTCTTCCATGTGACGGACGATGTTCTCGATGACGACGATGGCGTCGTCGATGAGCAGACCGATGGAGAGCGTCAGCGCCAGCATCGTCACCATGTTGAAGGTGAAGCCCAGCGCCGCCATCACCGCGAAGGTTCCGACCACCGACACCGGCAGGGCGACGGCCGCGACGATGGTGGAGTTCAGGTTGCGCAGGAACACCAGCACGATGACCACGGCGAGGATGCCGCCGAGCACCATGTCGAACTGCACCGAGGCGATGGACGAGCGGATGAACCGCGCGTTGTCCGACACCAGCTCCACCTTGATGCCCTCGGGCAGCCGACTGTTGAGCTCGCCCAGGGACTCCTTGACGAGCGAGGCCACCTGCACCGTGTTGGAGCCGGACTGCTTGCGCACCACCAGCGCCACCGCGCTGCGGTCGCCGTTCTTCGCGGCGCCACGCGCTTCCTCGGGGCCGTCCACCACGTCGGCGATGTCTCGCACGCGCACCGGCGCGCCGTTGGGGCTGGCGATGATGATGTTGCGAATCTCATCCACGCTCTTCGCCTCGGACGTCAGCCGCAGCACGCGCTCGCGACCGCCGTCCATGGTGCGGCCACCCGGGACGTCCAGGCTCTGCGCGCGCACCGCCTGGCTCACGTCGCTGATGGCCAGCCCGAAGCCGCGCAGGCGGTCCGGGTCGACGACGAGCGCGATCTCCCGCTCACGACCGCCGATGACGTCGATGCTGCCGACGCCCTTCTGACGCTGCAGCGCGGGCTTGAGGATGTCCTCCGCCGTGCGCGTCAGCTCTTCAATCGGGAGCGCGCCGGACAGCGACAGGGTGATGATGGGGGCCGCGCCGATGTCGAACTTCTCGACGACGGGCGTCTCGATTTCGGTCGGCAGCTTGCTCAGCGTGGCCTGGACGCGGTCTCGGACGTCCTGCGCGGCCACGTCCACCTTGCTGGCCAGCGTGAAGCGCACGACGATCTGCGACACGCTCTCCATGTTGATGGAGCGAAGCTGCTCCACGCCGTTGAGCGTGTTGAGCGCCTCTTCCAGCGGATCACTGACGTTCTTTTCAATCGTCTCCGGGTCAGCGCCGGGGAGCACGGTCGTCACGGTGACGACAGGGAAGTCGACGTCGGGGAACTGATCGACGCCGATGCGGGGGTACGCGTTGATGCCAAACACGACCACGGCCATCATCAACATGGCGGTGAAGATGGGTCGTGAAATGAATGTCTTGAGCGGGCTCATTCAGGAAGTCCCATGAGGAGAGGGGAGGGCAGGCGTCACTGCACCACGCGGACGGCCGTGCCCTCCTTCACGTCCAGGGAGGAGTCGGCGAGCACGCGCTCGTCGGCCGCCAGGCCCTGGAGAATGCGCACGTAGCCGGGGAGCACACGCTCCACGCGCACGTCGCGCTTGCGCACGGTGCCGTCCTGCACCACCCACACGAAGCCCTGCTGGCCCCGCGTGCTGACGGCCTGCGTCGGCAGGAAGAGGCCCTTGTCGTCGGACTGGCCCGCCACGTTGGAGAAGTCCAGGTCCACCAGCGCGCCCGGGCGCAGCGGCGACGCCGTCTCACCCACCACGTCCGCCAGCACCTCCACCGTGCGGTTGGTGGCGTCGACGGTGGCGCCCACCGTGGCGACCGTCACCTCGAAGCGCATGCCGCTGGGGCTCACGGTGCCCTGCGTCTTCGTGCCGGGCTTGACCTTGTCCACCACGGACTCGGGCACCAGCGCGCGCACTTCCAGGCCGGTGATGTCCACCAGCGTGAAGACGGGCGTGGGCGGCATCATCGCCACCGTGTCGCCGATGTTCTTCATCCGCGCGGTGATGACGCCGTCGAAGGGCGCGATGATGGACATGTCGCGCAGGTTCTCCTCCGCCATGCGCAGCGCGGCGGCGGCCTGGGCGGCCTGGGCGGCGGCCTGCTTCGTGCCGATCTCCGCCTGATCCAACCCCGCCGCGGCGATACCGCCGGACTCCGCCACCTTGCGGGTGCGCTCCAGGTTGTTCGTCGCCAGCTGCAGCCCCGCGTCCGCGGCCGCCTTCACCGCCCGGGCCTGCTCCACGCCGATGGCGACGTTGGAGGTGTCCAGGACCGCCAGGGGCTGGCCCTTCTTCACCTTGTCGCCCACCTTCACCAGCATCTTCGCCAGGGTGCCGGTGGCCTGCGCGCTCAGCGTCGCCTCCTGCTTGGAGCGGACCTGCCCCGTCACCCGGGTGACGCTGGCCTCCAGCTCCGTCGCCGGGGTGATGGCTCGCACGCCCACCGCTGTCGCTCCCTCCTGCTGCGGAAGCGCGGGCTTGTCACCGCCCTTGGCACAGCCAGTCGTCGTCATCACCGCCGCCAGCACCGCGGCCACCCACATGCGTCGAATCACGGTCGTCCTGCTCCTGCCAGCTCGCGGACCCCGGACCCCTCCAGGACTCCACACCGGCTCAAACCTTGGAAATTCTGCGGCCCGGAAACTACAGTCCCTGAACTGTCTGTCAAGGGGATACTCCGCGATGCGGACTATCTCCCGCCGGGCCTACTTAATGCCCGCCTGCCCGGCAAGCAGGACTTTCTTCGCGGGCTGCCCCAGAGGGCAGGGCCCTGATTGGCCCCGGGCGCCCGCTTGGACGCCTCCTGGAATGGCTTGCTGCGTCAGCATCGCACAGTCGTCAGAATCCTGGCTCGCCGCGTCACGTTCAGGGCGCTGGCGGTCCTTGTTGCTTCCCGAGGACGCCTGTTATTGATTCGAAAATCAATCTTGTTGTCCCCCCGCCAATGAGGAGTGTGCATGCCGAACCCGTTCACCGAGGAGCACGAGGCCTTCCGCAGGACGGTGCGAGCCTTCGTCGACAAGGAGATGGCGCCGTACGGGCTGGAGTGGGACCGGGCGGGCATCTTCCCGCGCGAGCTGTTCAAGAAGTGCGCGGACCTGGGCTTCCTCGGCATCAACCATGACCCGAAGTTCGGCGGCAGCGGGCTGGACTACTGGTACGTGACGGCGTTCTGCGAGGAGATGAGCTACAGCCGCAACGCGGGCGTGAACATGGCGCTGCTGGTGCAGAGCCAGATGGCCACGCCCATCATCAACGAGATTGGCACCGACGAGCAGAAGCGGGAGTTCCTGGAGCCCGCGCTCAAGGGCGAGAAGATCGCCGCGCTGGGCGTGAGCGAGCCGGGGTGCGGCTCGGACGTGGCGAGCATCAAGACGACGGCGCGCCGGGACGGGGACGACTACGTCATCAACGGCTCGAAGATGTGGATCACCAACGGCACGCGCGCGGACTTCATCACCCTGGCGGTGCGCACAGGGGGCGAGGGCTACGGCGGCATCTCCCTGGTGACGTTCCCCACGGACGTGAAGGGGTTCAGCGTCTCCAAGAAGCTGGACAAGATTGGCAACCTGTCCTCGGACACGGCCATCCTCTACTTCGAGGACTGTCGCATCCCCACCCGCTACGTGCTGGGCGAGGAGAACGAGGGCTTCTACCACATCATGACGAACTTCCAGGGCGAGCGCCTGGTCGGCGCCATCACCACCGTGGCCGGCATGGAGCGGATGATGGAGGACGCCATCCAGTACGGCAACGAGCGCGAGGCGTTCGGCCGGCCGCTGATGAAGTTCCAGGTGTGGCGCCACAAGTTCGTGGAGCACCTGACGGCGATTGAAGCGGCGAAGCGGCTGACGTACCACGCGGTGGACCTCTTCGACCGCAAGGAGAGCCCCGTGAAGGAGGTCTCCATGGCGAAGCTGTTCGCGGGCGACCTGGCCCAGCGCGTGGCCTACGACACGCAGCAGTTCTTCGGCGGCATGGGCTACATCGAAGAGACGCCCATCGCCCGCATGTGGCGCGACGTGCGCCTCATCACCATCGGTGGCGGCACCTCCGAGGTGATGAAGGAGATCATCTCCAAGCTCTACGGCTTCTAGCGCCGTGCCTGGCGGGCGGGTCCTTCAGTCGGGGCCCGCCCGTCGTCGTTCCACGGCGGAACGAAGCCACGGGCTCTCGACGGCGAGCCGGGGCCTACCGGATGCCCTGCTGCTGCTGCGCGTAGGTGCCGCTGAGCTGCTCCTCCTCCAGGACCTGGATGGCCGCGCTGCCCGCCGCCGCGGCGCCCGCGCCCACGGGCGCGCCCTCAGCGGGACGCGGCTGACACACGCACCCGGCCGAGCTGCGGATGACGACCACCGCGCCCAGCTCCATGTCCAGGTCGGTGCAGATCTTCTTGCACTCGGTGGCCCGCTCCTTGGGCACGGCGTAGTTGGTGGCGCCGATGGTGGTGCAGCCAGTCAGGCACAACAGCGCGGACAGGACGAGGAGGTCGCGGGTCATGCTCCGCCGTTTAGCATGGGCCGCGCGGTCGGCTAGGGTGTCGCCCTGGAGGTGGTGATGGCACCCGTGATTCCGGCGAGCGTGGCGTGGTACGTGACGGGCCGATTCTACCTGTCATCGGAGGACTCGACGCTCCAGGACCTGGGTTACTTCCTGCACCTGGAGGGACTGCGCGGGCCGCTGCTCGAGGACCCCACCGGGAAGGTGGCCGAGGCCACCGCGCTCTTGACCTTCCGCTCCACGCCGTTCAAGTCCGCGTCGATTGACAACGGCGGGCTGTCGCTGATCGTGGACCCCGTGGGGGACTTCACCGTCTACCTCAAGGAGCCGGGCCACGCGCGGGCCCACTTCGACGACCCGGTGTCGTTCTCCGAAGGGCGTCCCATCGCCACGTTCCGTCGGGCAAGCCTCGTCGTGGGCGGCGCGTTCAGCGGACCCGCGAGCACCGGCCGCTCGCTGTCGCTCAACGTCTTCACGGCCCACCTCGTGTGGAGCACCGCGTTCGAGCTCTACGGTGAACGCTACGACTTGAAGGAGCTCCTGCCCCACGGAATCACGCAGTGGGGAGAGTCCGGCCCCACCGCGCTGGCGAGTCCGCCGCCGGGCTTCTCCAAGGTCGTCCCGTTCGTGGGCTCGGCGGTGGCCGTGGGCCCGGGGCCCGTGCGCTGAAGCGTCGCGTCAGCGCTTCCTGAACAGGGCCTCCGCGGCGCTCATCAGCGCGTCGCGGCTGGCCTTCGCGTGCAGGCCGCCTTCACCCACCTGGAACAGCTCGCAGAAGTTGGCGCCGTCCTTGTCGGAGGGCACCTCCGCGAAGGGCTCCTTGCACTCCTTGGCGACGCTCAAGTCGAAGTGCCGACAGTTGCGGCACGAGCGCACGTCCTCTTCGCAGCTCGGACAGGTGTCGCCGCGTCCCACCTGATTGCCGATGATGTCGAGCGTGTGTCCACAGTGCGCACAGCCGGGCATGGCCACCTCCGCGAGAGCAGGGGGCCATTGTGCCAGCGCGCGAAGGTCCTCGGGAGTCCTACCGTTGAAGGCTGGACACGAGTGCCCCCGTGGGCTCCGAGGGAGCGGCCGACGGGGGCGAGGTGGGACGCAGCTCACCCAGGGCATCCAGGAGCTGGTCATCCAGGCGCTTGAGCAGGAACAGGACGTAGGCGCCCACCAGGGCCATGGCCGCCGCCAGGATGCCGAGCATCATGCCCCGCTCCCACAGGTGGGCCTTCTCCAGCACCCCGCGCCGCTCGGCGAACGTCTTCAACTGGGCGTCCGCGGCCTTGCCATCCAGCCGGTTCGCGTACTCCTCGGCCTGGGCGGTGCCTCGCTCCATCAGCCACTGCCCCTGGACCTGGAGTGCGTCCGCCCGGGTGTAGCAGTAGACCGCTCCACCCGCCGACAACAGGGTGAAACACAGCGCAGCCGTCAAGCCCCGGGTGCCCATTGCTACGTCCTCCGGATCCGCCATTGCGCGGGCCTCGACACCCACGACTGCTCCGGCTTCCCGAAGACAGTAGCGGATGGTAGGGAGCCCCTCTGACATGGGCAAGCCCTACCGTCCTAAAGACCACTATTTCCAGAAAGCCAAGCAGGAGGGCCTGCGGGCTCGCTCCGCCTTCAAGGTGGACGAGCTCATCAAGCGCTTCCCCATGGTGAAGAAGGGCCACGTGGTGCTCGACCTGGGGGCCGCGCCCGGAGGCTTCCTCCAGATTCTCGCGGAGGCCGTGGGCGCGTCCGGGCAGGTGATTGGCGTGGATATCGTCGCCATCCGTCCCTTCACGCAGCGGCACGTGCGCACCGCGGTGCTGGACGTGCTCGCGGACGACTTCGACGCGAAGCTGACGGCGCTCCATGACGGTCCGTTCGACGCCGTGATTTCCGACATGGCGCCCAAGACGAGCGGAATCAAGGCCACCGACGAGGCGCGCAGCCTGCGGCTGGCGGGCAAGGCGCTGGAGCTGGCCGCGACGCGCGGGCGGCCGGGCTCGTCCTTCGTGGCGAAGGTGTTCATGGGGGGCGACTTCGAGGACTTCCGCGCCCAGGTGCGCGCCCTCTTCGAGGAGGTGAAGGTGGTGCGCCCCGAGGCCACGCGCGGCGCCAGCATGGAGGTCTATCTGGTGGGGCTGCGGCGCAAGGCTCCGACGGGCGAGGCGGGAGCGACACCGACTTCCTGAGGAGCATTGTGGAACGCTCGGCCGGCCTCCTGTGTCTAGAGTGCCGACCATGCACCACACCCTCCGGACCTGGACATCCGCTGTCGCGCTGTCGCTGTTGTCCCTGCTGTTGCTCGCCACGCCCGTGGCCCGAGCAGCGCAGGCCAAGGCGCTCTCTTCCTGGAAGGACATCGACGCGCTGGTGTCGAACCAGAAGGTGGAGGCCGCCGCGCAGGCCGCGGAGGCCCGCCTCACTCATGCGCGCAACGGCGCGGATGAGGCCGAGTGGGCGCGCGCGCTGATTCGCACGGTGCAGCTGCGCTCGGCGTTGCACGGCTACGAGACGGCGGTGCGCTTCCTGCGCGAGCAGCCCTGGCCCAAGGGCGCGCTCTCCCGCGCGACGCTCAACCTCTACTACGCCAACGCGCTCGTCACCTATGCGCAGGCGTACAGCTGGGAGGTGCGCAAGCGGGAGCTGGTGGCGTCCTCGGGGCCGGTGGACCTGAAGGCGTGGACGTACGAGCAGATCCTCACCGAGGCGCAGCGCGCGTACGAGGACGTCTGGAAGCAGCGGCAGTCGCTGGGCACCGAGCCGGTGAAGGTGCTGTCCGAGTACGTCGTGCCCAACACCTATCCCGAGGGCATCCGCTCCACGCTGCGCGACGCCGTCTCCTACCTTCGCGTGGGGCTCCTGGCGGACAGCTCGCACTGGCGGGCGGAGCAGGCCAACGAGGTGTTCCGGTTGGACCTGGGCTCGCTGTTGGAGGGCTCGCCGACGGTGGAGCTGACGGACGCGAACATCCACCCGCTGGTGAAGGTGGCCGCGGTGCTGGGGGATTTGGAGACGTGGCACCGGACGGGCGGGCGGCGTGAGGCGGCGCTGGAGGCGCGGCTGCGGCGCTACGAGGTGCTGTCCCAGCACTTCTCCGAGGAGGAGGACCGCACGCGCATCCGCCAGCACCTGGCCGCGCACCTGAACGCGTTCCGGGATGTGCCCTGGTGGTCCATGGGGCAGGGCCTGCTCGCGGAGCAGGAGAACGCCGCGGGCCATGCCGTGCGCGCGCATGACCTGGCGAAGGCCGGCATGCAGGCCCACCCGAAGTCGCTGGGGGCCACGCGCTGCCGCACGCTGGTGGAGACGCTGGAGGCGCCGGACTTCCGCGTCAGCTCCATGCAGTCGGATGGCGCGGACCGGCGCTCCATCGAGGTGACCCACCGCAACGTGCCGGTGGTCTACTTCCGCGCGTTCCTGCTCGACGTCGAGGCGCGGCTGAAGAAGGTGGATGACTACAACGTCCTGCCCTACGGCGACGAGCTGATGCGCTACCTCCGGGGACGCAAGCCCACGGCGACGTGGTCCACGCAGCTCCCCGCGACGCCCGACTTCCAACTGCACCGCACCTTCGTCACGCCTCCGCTGAAGGAGTCGGGCACGTACGTCATCCTCTCCTCCGCGCACGCGGACTTCCGGGAGAAGGGCAACCGCGTCCAGTCCATCTTCCTGGCGGTGACGCCGTGGGTCGCCCTCACCCGGAACGTGGAGGGCACCTCGTTGGAGGCGCGCATCCTGAAGGGCGACTCGGGCAAGGCCGCCTCGGAGGTGCTGGTGCGGCTCATCCAGATGGACTACCGCAACGGTTTCCGCGAGGCGGCCCGCGCCCACACGAACCCCCAGGGCGACGTGTCCTTCCCCGCGCCACCGGGACAGGGCTACCGCTCGTTCTTGCTGGTGGTGGGCGAGGGCCGCGGGGCCTTGCTGTTGCCCAATGGCCTGGCCTTCTACAACCGCTCGCCGCCGAGCGAGTCGACGTCGTCCCTGGTCTTCACGGACCGGAGCGTCTACCGGCCCTTGCAGAAGGTGCAGTGGAAGGTGGTGGCCTACTCGGGGCGGGGAGACCAGGCGCGCTACCAGACGCTGCCACAGCAGGGCCTGGTGGTGAGGTTGCTGGACCCGAACCACCAGGAGGTGGAGCGGCGCCAGGTGCGCACCAACGACTTCGGCTCGGTGGCGGGCGAGTTCACCGTCCCCACGGGCCGACTGCTGGGCGCGTGGACGGTGCAGGTGGAGTCTGGGGGCTCGTCCACGATTCGCGTGGAGGAGTACAAGCGGCCCACCTTCGAGGTGACGCTGAAGGGCGCGGATGCGCCGCTGCGGCTGAACCGTCCGGCCACCTTCAAGGGCGAGGCGCGCTACTACTTCGGCTTGCCCGTGGCGTCGGGCACGGTGCGCTGGCGTGCGTACCGTGAGCCGGTGCTGCCCTGGTGGTGGTGGTACGACTCCAGCTTCATCTCGCGGCAGCGACAGTTGGTGGCCGCGGGCTCGTCGTCGGTGGAGGAGGACGGCGGCTTCAAGGTGACCTTCACCCCGGAGGCGGATGAGCGCTCCGCGCGCACGCCGGGCCTCACGTGGCGCTATCGCGTGGAGGCGGATGCCACGGACGAGGGCGGTGAGACGCGCTCGGCCAGTCGGTCCTTCCGCCTGGGCTTCGTCGCGGTGGAGGGGCGCGTGGACTCGGACACGGGCTTCCTGCGCGAGGGCTCGCAGGCCGAGATTCGGCTGGTGCGCTCCACGCTGGACGGCGAGCCGCAGCCGGGTGCGGGGCGCTGGCGCCTGGTCGCGTTGAAGCAGCCCCCGCAGCCGCTGATGCCGGCGGACGAGCCGCAGCCCGAGCTCCCGTTCATGGAGGTGGACCCGGACGCGGTGAAGACGCCCACGCCGGGAGATGCGCTCCAGCCGAGGTGGATGCAGAACTCCAAGCCACAGTCCGCGCTGGCTCGCTGGGCGGATGGCGCGGAGCAGACGAAGGGGACCGTGCAGCATGGCGCGGACGGCATCGCGCGCGTGAAGCTGCCCTCGCTGAAGGCGGGGGCCTACCGGCTGCACTACGAGACGACGGACCCGTTCGGGCAGAAGTTCACGGTGGCGCGGGAGCTGCTGGTCGCGGGTGAGCGCGCGCCCGTCTCGGTGGCGGCGGCGCTGATGGTGGAGAACTCGAGCGTGCGCGTCGGAGAGGTGGCGCGACTGCTGGCCATCTCCGGCTTCGAGGGCCAGCCGTTGATGTTGGACCTGTACCAGGGCGACAAGCGCGTTTCGCGCAAGGCGCTGGTGGGCGGCCAGTCGCCGGCGGTGGTGGAGGTGCCGGTGACGGAGGCGCTGCGCGGAGGCTTCACCGCCGTGCTGACGCTCGTGCGCGACTGGCAGCTCGTCCAGTTCTCCGAGCACGTGTTCGTCCCGTGGGACAACAAGGAGCTGAGCCTGGAGTTCGCCACCTTCCGCGACAAGATTCGCCCGGGCGCGAAGGAGACCTTCCGCGTGACGGTGAAGGGCCCCAAGGGCGCGAAGGTGGAGGCGGGAGCGGCCGAGCTGCTCGCGTATATGTATGACCAGTCGTTGGACCTGTTCGCGCCGCACTCGCCGCCGAGCGTCTCCTCGCTCTATCCGCCGCGCATGTCGTCGGTGTCCCTGCAGTCGTCGCTGTCGCAGGGGGCGTCGCAGTGGCTCGTCTCAAATGGCTATGGCGAGGCCTTCCAGTGGGTGCCCCCGTCCTCGGACCGGCTGAAGTTCGAGGACAACTACGGCCTGGGCGGGCCGGGGAACAGGCGCTTCCGGGGAGGACTCTCGCGCTCCATGGAGTCCTTTGGCGCTGTCAGCGCGGCGCGCCCCGCGCCGGTGGCTCGCTCCGAGGCGAAGAGGGAGTCGATGCGGGAGGAGTCCGAGGCTCCGCCGCCGCCTCCTGGCGCGCCTCCGATGGAGGAGATGGCCAGCTCCGCGGACAAGCAGCAGGGCGCTCCCGCCCAGGCCGAGGCGGCCCCGGCCGCGCTGCGCTCCAACTTCGCGGAGACCGCGTTCTGGGTGCCGCAGCTCCTCACGGGAGCTGACGGGTCCGCGACGCTGGAGTTCACCGTGCCGGACTCGGTGACGGCGTGGAGCGTGTGGGTCCACGGCCTGACGCGTGATTTGGAGGGCGGCGCGGTGCAGCGCACCACCCGCAGCGTGAAGGAGCTGATGGTGCGGCCCTACGTGCCGCGCTTCCTGCGCGAGGGAGACCGGGCGGTGCTGGAGGTGGTGGTGAACAACGCGTCGGAGCAGGCGCGCCAGGGCACGCTCACGCTGGACATCCTCGACCCGGAGACGAAGAAGAGCCTGCTGTCGGAGTTCGGCGTGAAGGGCGCGTCGCAGAACTTCACGGTGGCGCCGGGGAAGGGGACGAACCTGCGCTTCCCGCTCACCACGCCCGCGCGTGTGGGCACCGTGGCCTTCCGCGTGGAGGCCCGCGCGGGCAATCTGAGCGATGGCGAGCTGCGCCCGCTGCCCGTGCTGCCCGGTCGGGTCCACCTGGCGCAGTCGCGCTTCGTCACGTTGAAGGGGCCCGGCTCCAAGACGATGCGCTTCGACGACCTGAAGAAGGGTGGAGACCCGACTCGGGTCAACGAGCAGCTCGTCGTCACCGTGGACACGCAGCTGTTCTACGCGGCGCTCCAGTCGCTGCCGTATCTAGTGAACTACCCCTATGAGTGCTCGGAGCAGACGCTCAACCGCTTCGTGTCCTCCGGCATCCTCGCCAGCCTCTACGGGAAGTATCCGGCCGTGGCGAAGATGGCGAAGGAGATGAGCCAGCGTCCCACGCGCTTCGAGACGTGGGACTCGGTGGACCCCAACCGGAAGATGACGCTGGAGGAGACGCCCTGGCTGGAGATGGCGAAGGGCGGCGCGGATTCGGACCAGGACCTGGTGAAGGTGTTGGACCCGAAGGTGGCCCGCGCCGAGCGCGACGCGGCCATGGGCAAGCTGCGCAAGGCGCAGACGTCCAGCGGTGGCTTCCCCTGGTGGCCGGGGGGCCCGCCGTCGCCGTACATGACGCTCTACATCGTCCACGGTCTGTCGCGCGCCATGGAGTACGGCGTGGAGGTACCGCAGGACATGACGCGCAACGCGTGGGACTACCTGGCCCGGCACTATCGCGAGGAGTACGCGCCGAAGCTGTCGAAGAAGGGCCAGAGCTGGGAGTTCATCACCTTCCTCGGCTACGTGGCCTCCGCGTACCCGGATGCCAGCTACACGGGCGACGCGCTGACCGCGGACGAGCGCAAGGCGATGCTCGCGTTCAGCTTCACGCACTGGAAGAAGCACTCGCCCTATCTCAAGGGCTACCTGGCGCTGACGCTGAAGCGCGCGGGACGCCAGACGGACGCGCTGAAGGTCTGGGACAGCGTGATGGACTCGGCGAAGACGACGGAGGAGCTGGGCACGTACTGGGCCCCCGAGGACCGCAGCTGGCTCTGGTACAACGACACCACGGAGACGCAGGCCTTCGCCCTGCGCGTGCTGACGGAGCTGAAGCCGAAGGACGAGCGGCGCGAGGGACTGGTGCAGTGGCTGTTGCTCGACAAGAAGCTCAACCACTGGAAGTCCACGCGTGCCACGGCCGAGGCGCTCTACGCGCTGGTGAAGTACCTGGAGGCGGAAGGCGCGCTGGGCATCCGAGAGGACGCGAAGGTGACGGTGGGCCCGCGCGTGGTGCAGATGGAGTTCGCTCCGGACGTGTACACCGGGAAGAAGAACCAGGTGGTGGTGCCGGGGCCGGAGCTCAGGCCGGAGACGATGAGCACCGTGGTGGTGGAGAAGACGACGAAGGGCTTCGCCTTCGCCTCGGCCACGTGGCACTTCTCCACGGAGACGCTGCCGGCCGAGGACCGGGGAGACTTCTTCCAGGTGTCGCGTCGCTACTTCCGCCGCGAGCGCGAAGGCCGAGAGGCCGTGCTCCAGCCGCTCGCGGAAGGGGCGGTGCTCAACCCCGGTGACGAGGTGGAGGTGCAGATTTCGCTGCGCACGAAGCACGCGGCGGAGTACGTCCACTTGAGAGATCCACGCGCCGCAGGCCTGGAGCCGGAGAACGCGCAGTCCCGCCACAAGTATGACCTGGGCATCGTCTGGTACGAGGAGACGCGCGACTCGGGCACCAACTTCTTCTTCGAGTGGCTGCCCGCGGGTGAGTACACCTTCAAGTACCGGGTGCGCGCGAACATGGCGGGCACCTTCCGCGTGGGGCCCGCCACCGTGCAGTCCATGTACGCGCCGGAGTTCACCGCATACTCGGCGGGCGCGGTGCTCACCGTGGGGCCGGCGAAGTAGCGCGGGCGCAGCGGCAGGAGGCTGGGTTTCGATTCAGGGCCCGACTCGGCTACACGAGCGGGCCCTGGTTGTTTTCGTGGGACTCGTCACGCCCTGGCTTCGGTGCGGAGGCGCGCGCTTCGTCTGCCTCGGCGTGGGGTGCGGAGGAGGGGAGGGCAAGCCGGTCTGAATGTGCGGGACGCGCTGAAGCACGGCCGGCAGGACGCGTGCTGGCTTGCGCTACAAGCCTCGCGAGTGCGTCGAGTCGGTGCTTCCGGCCTGCGTCCTCACGTCGAGCCCTTGCTGCACAGAGGAGGGCTCGTGCTCACTCGCAGGAGGAGGCGTGGTCGGTGTCGAGCCCCCGCCGCGAGGAGACGGGCCCATGCCCACTCGCCCCAGGAGGCTCCGTCGGTGTCGAGCCCCTGCTGCGCGGAGAAGGGCCCGTGCCCATTCGCCGCAGGTGGTGGCGTCGTCAGTGGCGAACCCCGCCGCGAGGAGAAGGGCCTGTGCTCACTCGCCGCAGGTGGCGGCGTCGTCGGTGGGGTGGAGCGTGGCGATGCCGTAGGTGCCGTTGCGCGTGCCGCACCAGACCTGCCAGCGCGTGCCGCCCAAGTCCTTCGCGCTGTAGACGCCGCCTTCCTTCTTCGCGCCGTCGCGAGCGCAGCACCGCGCGAAGGCCCGCGTGCCAATCGCCATCAGGCCCACCGCGTCCGGTGACTCGGAGAAGCCGCCAATCCGCTTCTCGCCACAGGACCAGGGCGCCACGCCTTGGAACCGGATGAGGTACTGGTCCTGCGTCTTGGCCGAGCCGCCGCGCGCCGGGCCGCCGTAGCAAAGCTTTCCCTCGGCCTCGAGCTGCGCATAGCGCGGCAGGAAGTGCAGTCCGCCGATGGGCCCCCGGTTCCAGTCATCTCCGCAGAACACGTGAGTGAAGGCGTTGCGCGGGCCCGTGCTCACCCACAGGCTGGTCAGCCAGTCGATGTTCGCCTGCTTCTTGCCGGGACGTCCCGCCGCGGACAGGGCCAACTGGATGCGCGGGTCATCGTAGTAACGGGTGACGAAGCGCCGCACGTCGTTCGCGCTCACGCTCACGTCCGGGCGCGCGGGACACAGCGACAGCACTTCCTTGTCCATCGCGGACAGCGTGGGGCGCTTGTCGAAGAGCGGCTTCCGGGAGCACGTCGTCGCGCAGCCCGTGGCGGCCTTCCACGTCACCGCCACCGTCGAAGGGGACGCGCTCGCGGCAGGGGCGGCTCCTTCGTAGCGCTGGGCCGCGCCGCTGGGCGCCGAGACGACGACGGGCTCCGCGAGCTCCTCGTCCGACTCATCCGAGCGCGCCGCGAACAACTGCCCGCGTGCCTGCGCGCGCTGGGCCGCATCCGCCCGGTCCGCCGCCGCAAGGAGCGTCGCGCTCGGCGCCGCCTGCACCTGGGTCTCCTGGGCGCCTTCGCACAACACCCAGCCCTCGGTGGAGACGCCGCGCAGCTTGCACCAGGCCCTGCCGGGTCCGCCCTTCTTGAGCAGGGGGTACGTCGTCCCGGCCTCCACCGTGAAGACGACCTTGGACGACTCCGGCTGCTCCACCGCGTCCACGGAGACGTCCGACACGAACGCGCCAGGGCCCGCCAGCGCGGGAAGGGCGGTCAGCAGCAGGCCGAGGCTCAGGGCGGGAAAACGCATGGCGCGTGACTCTATCCCAATCCCACCCCGCCCCTCGAAACAGGGGCGGGTGGGGGGCTCCTCGGGCACCAGGGACGGAGGGCCGCCCCCGGGAATTCACGCCAGCTTGACGCGGGCCGCCTTCAACTTGCCCACCTGCACGGTGTACTCGCCGGGGCCCAGCTCCGCCTTGACGTCCTGCACCTTCTCGCCGTTCACCTTGACGCCGCCCTGGGTGATCATCTTCCGCCCCTCGGTCGACGAGGCCACCAGCTTCGCCTCGGCCAGGACCTTCGTCACTGGCAGCGCCGCCGCGCCGGCTAAGGAGAGCTCCACCTGAGGAAGCTCCTCCGCCGACAGCTCCTTCTTGGCGAAGCGCTTCTCGAAGTCCTCCTCCGCCTTGCGGCCCGCCTCGGCGCCGTGGAAGCGCGCCGTCATCTCCCGCGCGAAGCCCACCTTGGCGGCCTTGGGGTGCACCTCGCCGCTGGCCACCTTGGCCTGCAGCTCGCCCAGCTCCTTGAGCGTCAGCGACGACAGGAGCTGGTAGTAGCGCCACATCAGGTCGTCGGTGATGCTCATCAGCTTGCCGAACATCATGTCCGGCGCCTCGCTGACGCCCACGTAGTTGTCCAGGCTCTTGGACATCTTGTCGCCGACAATCTTGCCCTCGACGAGCGTCGCGTTGAGGCCCTCCAGGATGGGGCCCGTCATGATGACCTGCGGCGCCAGGTTCTCCTCGCGCATGAGCTGCCGGCCCACCAGCAGGTTGAAGAGCTGGTCCGTCGCGCCCAGCTCCACATCCGACTTCAGCGCCACGGAGTCGTAGCCCTGCAGCAGCGGGTAGAGCATCTCGTGGATGGCGATGGAGACCTGCTCCCGGAAGCGCTTCTTGAAGTCGTCCCGCTCCAGCATCCGCTGCAGCGAGTAGCGCGACGCCAGGCGAATCATCCCCTCGGTGCCGAGCTTGTCCAACCACTCGGAGTTGAAGCGCACCGTCGTCTTCGCCTCGTCGAGCACCTTGAAGACCTGCTGCTTGTACGTCTCCGCGTTGGCCTTCACCTCGTCGCGGGTGAGGGCGGGGCGCGTGGCGTTGCGGCCCGTGGGGTCTCCAATCAGCGCGGTGAAGTCGCCGATGAGGAACACCACCGTGTGTCCGAAGTCCTGGAAGCGGCGCATCCGCGTGAGCAGCAGCGAGTGCCCCAGGTGCAGGTCCGGCCGGCTCGGGTCGAACCCCGCCTTGATGACCAGGGGCTTGCCCGAGTCATACGAGTACTTGAGCTTCTTCTTCAGGTCCTCGGGCGAGTGGAGATCCACCGTGCCTCGGGTGACTTCTTCGAACTGCTCCTCGGGGGTCGCCTTGCGCAGCGCGTCCGGATTCATGGGCGCCGGACCTTAGCCGAAAGTGGCGCCGCGCGAGCGGCCCTTCCACCGCGACTTTCAGGTGCCCGGAAGGTGGACCCGGACACGCTCGATGCTCTTTCCGCGTCCGGAGGCATCGTCGATGTCCACCACCACACCTTGCAGATAGACGAGCCGCTCCGCGACTTCATAGGGCGCGTGCTTCTGCCCCAGGAACCGCGCCAACGACTGCTCCTTCTTCATCCCGATGACCGAGTCGAGCGGCCCGCACATGCCCACGTCGGTGATGAAGGCCGTGCCGCCGGGGAGGATGCGCTCATCCGCCGTCTGCACGTGGGTATGGGTGCCCACCACGACGGACACCCGCCCGTCCAGGTGCGCCCCCATGGCGTTCTTCTCACTGGAGGCCTCGCAGTGCATGTCCACCAGGATGCACGGCGTGCGCGCGCGCAGCTCCTCCACCAACCCCTGCACCACCTCGAAGGGGTTGTCGTGCGCGCGCATGAAGACGCGGCCCTCCAGGTTGATGACGCCCAGCGCGCGCCCGTCCGGCAGCGTCACCACGCCATGGCCCCGTCCTGGAGTGTCCTTGGGATAGTTGGCCGGCCGCAGCAGCTTGTCCGGATGGGCCGTCACCCAGGGGATGATGGCCTTCTTGGACCAGAAGTGATTGCCGCTGGTCAGCAGATTCACGCCAGCGGCGAGCAGGGTGTCGGCTGTCTCCGGAGAGATGCCGGCACCCTGGTCGCTGTTCTCCGCGTTGGCGATGGTGATGTCCACGCCATGGGTGGCCTTCAGACGTGGCAGGAGCGCTCGGACGGCCTGAAGCCCCGGACGACCCACCACGTCTCCCATGAACAGGACCTTCACGTATCCAAGAAGTCCGGAGCGCGGAACAGGCCGCGGCAGGACTCGGACTCCGTCACGACCAGATCCATGTCCACGTCGTCTCCTGTCGTCGGCAGGATTTCGACGAGTTGCTCACTGAAGGCCAGTCCCACCCGGCGACTGCGAGCACTGGCCGCGCGCAGGGTGGCGTCGTAGTAGCCGCCTCCGCGTCCCAGTCGCTTGCCGTCCCGCGTGAAGCCCAGCCCTGGAACCACGAACAGGTCAATCTGCTCCACGGAGATGAGATCCGAGGAGTTCGTCGGCTCCCGGACACCCAAACGGCCCGGTTCCAGCTCCGCCTCCGACTTGATGGCCCGGAAGGACAGAATCCGTCCGTGCACGTGGGACAACGGGTAGCAGACGATCTTCTCGTCCTGCAACGCCGCGATGAGAATGTCCCGCGTGGGGACCTCGCCCTTGATGGGCGCGTACAGCGCTACCATCCTCGCCCTCTGATAGTACTCCGTCGCCAGGAACCGAGACTGCACCTTGAGACCCCGCGAGTCGACGATATCGGGCGTCATCGCCTTGCGGCGCGCCGTCAACTCGTCTCGCAGCGTCTGCTTCCTCGCCGCCGCCGCCTCTTCCACCACCGTCTCGCTCACCGCCGCCGCTCCGCAGAAAAAGTCCCCCGCCGCATGGCCGTGTGCCCAGCGTCCATTGAACCCTAAAAGCCAGGTGGGGACCGAAATCATGCCTCCGCAGGCTTCCCTCATCCCTCGTGAGAGGGGAGGGCTTGCACATGGAAGCCGAAACGGACCCCGGAACGGACGTATCGGTTCGAATTTCTGCTGGGCATCACGCGCCCCGCAGGGGACAGCCCTTGAAACAAAGCTACAGTGCCACCAAGGCCCCGAAATAACTGAGAAATCTCGCGACCACCTTCTGAAATGATAAGGATGGGAAGCGGCGCGGTCAAGGCATCCTCGCGCGTTTACAAGGCAAGCACCGGCCCCCTATGATGGGAGCCCCCCACACCCCGCACATGCCGCCCTCGCTTCTAAACAAGGCACTCGTGACGGCTCTTTCCGTCACCTCCGGCCTCGCCTGGGCGGGACCGAAGCTCGCAGGCCCCTACGTGGGGGATACCTACGGGCAGGTGGACCTGCACATGGAGGGCGAGCGCCTGGTCGGCACGTCCGCCGGCTCTGGAGGTGGCTGCAAGTTCCCTCCAGGCACCGAGGTCCTCTCCGGTGAGTTCCAGGGCAACGTCCTCGTCGCGACGATGCAGGTGTGCCTGTCCGGCGTGCCGGAGTGCGTGGGCGCCCGGAGCTTCCCGGTCCTGGCCATCTACAACCCGCAGACTTCGGTGCTCACCGGACGCTTCCGGCTCCCGAACGGGTGTCACTCGCCCGGCTTGAAGGACTCGCAGTTGCTCCTGCGGGGCCAGGGAGGCCCGCCCGAGGAGCGGGAGGACGAGGCTCCGAAGGAGGAGTCCGCGTCCGAGGCCGAGGAGGGCGAGCTGGAGGCCGCCGCCCCGCCGGCGGTGCAGGCCGCCGCGGCACCCAGGGGCGGAGCGGAGGCGAAGACCGCCCAGGCCCAGCCCCCCGTGGTGACGACGAGCCATGTGAGCGAGGGGCTCAAGTGGCTCGCGTTGAACCAGTGGGAGACCGCGCGCCCGCGCTTCGAGGCCGCGCTCAAGGAAGACGCGCGCAACGTGGATGCGCTGGTGGGAATGGCCGCCTGCAGCCTGGGGACGAACAACGCCGGCAAGGCGCTGGAGTGGCTGAGCCGGATTTCGTCGGTGCCCGCTGGACGTCCGGATGTCTATGCGTGGCAGGCGTACGCGTACAGCATGGTGGGCGCCAAGGGCCGCGTCGCGCCCCTCCTGCGCAGGGCGCTGGACCAAGGCTGGAAGCCCGAGTCGCCCAGGGAGTGGGAGGGCGCGCTGGTGAATGCGCTGTGGGCTGATATCGAGCAGGTGAAGAGCCGCAAGCGCGCGCCGGTGGGATCCGGAAGCACGAGCCCGTGAGCCAGACGCCCTCACCCTCCAGGACCCAGCGGGTCTTCGGCCACTACGAGATTCTCTCCGTGCTGGGCAAGGGCGGGATGGCGGAGGTGTACCGGGCGCGGGTGTTGTCCGGGCCTCGCGAGGGGTGGACCGTCGCCCTCAAGCGGCTGTTGCCAGCGCTGACCGCGGACCCGGAGTCGGTGTCGCTGTTCTCGCGCGAGGCGCAGCTCTCCAAGCAGCTCCACCACCCCAACATCGTGACGGTGCTGGATGCCGGCGAACTGGAGGGCATCTACTTCATCGTCATGGAGCTGGTGGATGGCCGGGACCTTGGCCAGATTCTCCGCCGCTGCAAGGTGCGAGGCATCCCCCTGCCGTTGGACTTCGCGGTGTACCTGGGCAAGGTGTTGCTGGAGGCGCTCGCGTACGCGCACGCCGCCACGGGTCCTCAGGGCGAGCCGCTGGGCATCGTCCACTGTGACGTGTCCCCCTCCAACCTCTTCATCTCCCGCGTGGGGGAGATAAAGCTGGGAGACTTCGGCGTCTCCCGCGTGCTCGTGGACGGCAAGCTCCAGGAGGGCGAGGTGCTGGGCAAGCCCTACTACCTCTCGCCGGAGTCGCTGCTTGGCCAGGTGAGCCCGGAGGCGGACCTGTGGGCGGCGACGGTGGTGCTCTACGAGCTGTTGACGTTGGAGCGTCCCTTCACCGGCGCCACGCCGGACGAGGTGTTCCAGGCCATCCGTTCCCGGCGCTACCGGCCGCTGCGCGAGCTGCGCCCGGACGTCCCGGAGGCGCTCGAGGACGTGGTGCGGCGCGCCTTCTCGGAGCGCCCCGAGGACCGCTTCACCTCCGCCGAGTCCTTTGCCCAGGCGCTCGCGCCGCACTACGACGAGCGCGTGGGCACGCCCCTGGCCATCGCCGCCGTGGTGCGAGGCCTGTTCGGCGCCAGTGACGACGCGCCCGCGAGCACGCCTCCGGCGGCGCCCACCGGCACCTCGCGCGCGGAGTAGACGGGCGGGCACGTGCCTGCCCGGTGCGTCGCGTCCCCCAGTCCCCTCCGGCCGGAGGGATGGCGAGATTTCCTGTCGAGCGCGCAGGTCCGCGCCCCGAGGAATCGTCATGGCCACCCAGCCCCAACCGCCGAAGCCCCAGCCCGAAGAGTCCGCCCCCGAGCGCAAGACGCGCGAGGACCTGCCCCAGCGGCTTCCTCCCAAGCCGGAGGAACCTCGCGAGGATGGAATGCCGGGCTACGGACAGCCGGACGAAGAGGTCCGGGAGAAGTCACTCCCCGACCAGCATTGGTAGGGGGTCTTCCTCCGGGTCCTCTCCCGGGGTGACGCGCACGGAGTTGCGTTCGAAGCCGTAGGGCGTGAGCCGTTCATGCCAGGCCGTGAAGTCGCCGTCGGACAGGAGCCCGAAGGCGCTGAACCTTCCGCTGGCGCCCTCGTAGCGGTTGCGGTCCATGCGAAGGCCAGGGCGGGACGTGTCGCGGCCCAGCTTCACGAAGCTGCGCATGTCCCGCAGCGTGTTGTCGAGGACCGTGAGGTTCGTGACGACGAGCGGCTCATCCGCGGCCAGCCGCAGGCCCGAGTCCACGGTGCGTTCGATGAGGTTTCCGAGCACGCGGACTCCCTGGGCTCGCGCGATGCGGATGCCCTGGCCATTGCCCCGGTTCGCGAAGTTGTAGATGTCCGTCACGACGTTGCCCTGCACCAGCACGTTGACGGGGGTGTCCACCAGGGACAGCCCTCCGATGGAGATGCCGCGGCCGGCCTGGAAGACGAGGTTGCCGACAATCTGGATGTTCGTCGCGTCCTCGTGGACCAGCACCGCCTCGGCGGCGGACGTCGTCGCCTGCCACGGGTAGCGCTCCAGGTTGGGGAAGCCGAAGAGCACGTTCTCGTAGATGGCGACGTCGTCGCAGGCCTTCACGTCGATGCCGTTCTCCCCACAGTCGTACATCTGGTTGCGCTCGATGAAGACGGTGGACGGCCTGCCCAGACTGGGCTGGCACTGCACGCCGTCACCCGAGGCATCGTGGATGTTGTTGTCCGTGATGAAGACCTCGCGTGAGACGCCCTTCACCGCGACGCCGTGGGAGTCGAGGCCCGTCCTGGAGAAGTCGAAGATGGAATTGCCGTCGATGAGCACGCGGCTCGCATCACTGACGACGACGCCTCCGCCCGCCCTGCCGCCATGGAGCAGGGAGTCGGTCAGCTGCGAGCACGTGGTGCTGTCCTCGAAGAGCGCGGCGAAGGAGGGACGCTCCTCCACGTCCACTTCGACTGCCTGGACAATCCAGTAGGGCTGGCTCACCACCAGCAAGCTGCCCACGTCGGTGGAAGAGGGGACGATGCGTGGGCGGCGGTACCGCTCTCCACGCAGGACGATGGGCGCCGTGGCCGTGCCTGGGCGCGCCTTCAGCGGATTGATGGCGACCTGCTCGGGATAGGTCCCCTCGCTGACCTGGATGACGTGGCCCGGCTGCGCCACCTTCACCGCCGCCATGATGGTGAAGAAGGGGTTGGCCATGGAGCCTGGCGGGGCCTCGAAATCCCGCGGCCCGGTGTTCGCGACGTACAGCGTGGGCCCGTGCGCATCCTCCACGGAGGGGCAGCGCTCCCGGAAGCGCTCCTCCGCGCCGAGCGACGTCATCTCCTCCTCCCACAGCACCGAGCCCCCGCCAGTGGTGCTCATGTCACCTCGAAGCGACCTGGCTCGCGCCGCGTCCGCCTGCGTGGGCTCAAGCCGCGTGTCATCGCCACCGCGCTCCTGGGCTCCGGGGCCGCATGCCAGCGCGAGCCCGGACACGAGCACCGCGAACCGATTCCTCAAAAACCCCAGCCCCTTCGAACCCTGACCCATGTGCAGCCCCCCCTCGGGTGTATCGGCAGTGGGGGAGATGCTTTCCACCGCAGGGGCCTTCATCAAGCGCTCATGCCCCCAAGGGGGACGCGGCATTCACAGGAGGATGCTCGAGGTTCGGCGGGCGCGGCTTTCCGTCAAGTGCACCCGGCGTACGTAGCGGCGCGGGCCGGAACGCGCCCTAGCCCGCGAGGGCGCGAACCCGGGGGAGGTGATGACGGAGTGCGTCGACGACGCGGCGCACGTCGTCCTCGCGGGTGTCGGGCCCCAGGCTGAAGCGGAGGCTTCCGCGCGCCTGGGCCGCGGACAGGCCCATGGCCCGGAGCACGTGCGAGGGGGTCAACGTTCCGGACGCGCAAGCGGCGCCCATGGACACGCAGATGCCATCCAGGTCCAACGCGATGAGCAGCGCCTCGCCCTCCACGCCGTCGAAGCGCAGGTTGCTGGTGTTGGGCACCCGAGGCACCCCCGCGCCGTTCACCGTCACGCCCGGCACCGACTCGCGCACCGCGCGCTCGAAGTCGTCCCGCAGCGCGCCGACTCGCGTCTCCAGCATGGGCTGCTCCCGCGTCGCCAACTCCAGCGCGAGCGCGAGCGCCTCCGCGTAGGGGATGTTCTGCGTCCCTCCACGCCGGCCTCCTTCCTGGTGCCCGGGCGTGAGGGCCCGCACGTCCACGCCCTTGCGCACCACCAGCACGCCCACGCCCGCGGGACCGCCGAACTTGTGCGCCGACAGCGACAGCAGGTCCGCGTCCACCTCGCGCAGCGACAGCGGGAGCTTGCCCGCCGCCTGCACCGCGTCCGTGTGGAAGAGCACGCCCTGCTTGCGGCACGCCCGGGCGACCTCCGCCACGGGCTGCACCACGCCTGTCTCGTTGTTGGCCCACATCAGCGAGCACAGGGCCGTGTCCGGCGTCAGCGCCGCGAGCACGTCCTCCGCGCGCACCAGGCCCTCGGCACCGGGTGCCACGCGCACCACCTGCGCGCCTTCGCGTTCCAACTGCGCCGCCGCGCCCAGCAGGGCAGGGTGCTCGATGGAGGAGGTGACGAGCCGCCGTCGCTCCGGCGAGGGGCGCGCATGCCACGCGCCCACCAGGGCCAGCGCGTCCGCCTCGCTGCCCGACGCGGTGAACGTCACCTCCTTCGGCTCGCAGCCCAGCACCCGCGCCACCCGGGCTCGCGCGGCGTCCAGCCGGCCGCGGGCCTCACGTCCGGCGGCGTGCACGCTGGAGGCATTGCCATGGCCACCGTGCACGAGCGCGCGCGCCAGCTCGGTCGCGACTTCCGGCCGGACTGGCGCGGCGGCGTTGTAGTCCCAGTAGATCACGAGTCCTGCGCGGAGAGCAGCGACACGGGCCGCTCGTCCGAGACGCCGAATGCTTCCAGGAAGCGACTCACCAGCTCACGCTTGAGCGCCTTGCGCTGCGCGGCCTTGCCCGACAGCGGAAGCCGTGCGCCCGCCATGCTGCCGTGACCTCCGGACGAGCCGCCGTAGTCCTCGAAGATTTCGCGGATGAGCCGGCCCGCGTTCATCCGCCGGTCCTTCACGCGCAAGCTGAAGTAGAGCTGGTTGCGGTACGTGCCGAACGCCAGCGACCACTTCGTTCCCTCCAGGAACATCAGCCGCTCGGCGACCTCCGCCACCATGTCCGGGGAGTAGACCTCCTCCAGGTCCGTGATGATGGCGGTGCCGTAGACCTTCGCCCGCTCGAAGGCCGTGTGGTAGAGCTGGAAGTAGCGCGCTGGCAGCTCCGGGTGCTCGATTTGCGCGAGCATCGACTTGTCCATGCGCGGGAACAGCCACAGGTAGCTGTCGATGTCCGTCTGCGTCGTCTCGCGGCCCAAATCCCGCGTGTCCGCCTTGATGCCGTAGAACAGCGCGGTGGCCACCTCGACGGAGGGCTCCACGCGCGCGGCGCGCAGGTACTCCACCAGCATGGTGGACGTCGCGCCGAAGTCGCCGCCCACGTCCGCGAAGGGCGACGCCAGGCTCTCCTCGCGCAGCGGATGGTGGTCCACGACGAGGTGCGCCTCCAGCCGCGCGGGCAGCGAGTGGTTGCCCACCTTGGGCTGCGTGTCCACCAGGCCGAAGAGGTCGTACTCGTCGAAGTCGATCTGCGAGACGTGGGAGATCGGCAGCCGCAGCACCTTCACGAAGGCGATGTTCTCCGCCCGGCCGATGATGCCCCCGTAGCCCACGTGGGCCTCCACGTCCGCCCGGCGCTCCAGCAGGTGGGCGAGCGCCACCGCGGCGGCCAGGGAGTCCGGGTCCGGGTTGTCGTGCGTGAGGATGAGCGCCTTGCGGTGCCCCTTGGCCACCTGGAGCAGCCGGTCCAGCTTCTCTCGGGCGGACAGCAGGGCCAGGCGCGGTGGCGGAGGCTCCGTCAGCTCGCCCCCGAGGGTTGCCTGGGCACGGCGGCTGTTGAAGGACTGGGTCACGGGCATGGAGGCTCTTCTTTACTTCCTCCGGCCTCGGGTTTCGAGATGCCGGATGTTGTCTCCTCGACATCGAGGGCGCGGTGTCACCCGCACACCAATGGTGCAAACGCCGCCGCCGACGTTCACGGAGGGGCGGAAGGCCGTGTGCCCGGACGCCTTCCTGCCCCCTTGGCTCGCGACGCGAGGAGGTCCAACTAGTTGTTGATGGCCTTGTACTTGCGGCCGAGGTCCCTGAAGTACTTCACCCCGTTGTCGAGCGAGTTCTCCATGGCATCCATCAGCACCGTGCGGAACTGCGCCACGGGGCCCCGGAAGCACTCGTAATAGCGCTGCCGGTCGATGGAGTGGATGACGGCGGGCATGTAGCCGTTGCGCAGCAGGATGAGGTTGCTGCACATGCGCCCCACCTTCCCGCTGTGCTCGGTGAAGGGGAAGATCTGCAGGAAGCTGTGCTGCACGGTGGCGGCCTGCTTGATGGGATGGAACTCGCGGAACTCGGCGCTGGCCGTGTAGTCCACGAGCTTCTCCAGCGCCGGTTGGATCTTGGCGGGCTGGTGGATGTCGTGGAAGTACGTGCGGTGCAGCGGCATGTCCTTGCGCAGCCCCGAGCGCTCGCGCTCCTTGGCGAGCTCCTTCTCCGTGCGCTCCCGTCGCTCCATGCGCGCGCGCTCGGCCAGGGCCTCCGGGGTGTTCCCCAGGAAGAGGTCGTGCATCCGCTTGATGGTGGTGAGCGTTATCTGCGCCTGCTTCTTCGCACCCGCGGCCTCTTCGCGAATGAAGTCGCAGACCGCCTTGTGATTGCGAATCTCAAGCACCACCGGAATCATGGAGGCTTCGGCGCTGGCACGTCCGGGGAACAGCGCCGCCTTCAGTTCCTGATGGGTGTAGACCACGCCTTCCAGCGCGGCGTCGTGGTAGATCCACGACATCTCGAACTGCTCGAGGAAGTCACGCGCGGGCTGCTTGTCCTTGTAGATGTCGAGGTACTCGCGCAGCGCCTCGTTCTTCTCGTCGATGTCCTGGTAGCGTTCCTTCACGGACTGCGGCTCCTTCTTGCGTCGTATCTTCGCGAGCGAAGACCGAAGCGTGCGGCCGAGCGATACAACGGCATGCGGATTCTAGAAATTCCGCACGGTTGTAACAACGAAATCCCACTAGAGATTGACGAGGAAGACCTCGCACGCCTGGTCGAGCAGGTCCTTGGACAGGGCGGGCGGTATCTGCCGGTACCGGGCCGCGTCCTTGATGAGCCCCACCAAATCGCGGGGATGGCACGCCCGAAGCTGCATCGTGCGGGGCTTGTAGTAGTGCTCGACGAGGTACGTGACGGCCTGGTCCACATAGGGGATTCCCGCCGCCTCGCACACCCGGCGGAAGATCTCCCGGTAGGACTCTTCGTCGGGATTGCCCACCTCGATTTTGTACTTGATGCGGCGCAGGAACGCCTCGTCCACCAGCTCCTTGGGGTCCAAATTCGTGGAAAAGACGAGAAGCTGATCAAACGGGATTTCGAACTTCTTCCCGGTGTGGAGGGTGAGGAAGTCGACCCTCTTTTCCAGGGGAACGATCCACCGGTTGAGAAGGTCTGTGGGGTGGACCTTCTGGCGGCCGAAGTCGTCGATGAGGAGCATGCCGCCGTTGGCCTTCACCTGGAACGGGGCTTCGTAGAAGCGGGTGCTCTCCGAGTAGATGAGGTCCAGCGTCTCCAGCGTCAGCTCGCCGCCGACGACGACGGCGGGGCGGCGGCAGAGCACCCACCGGTTGTCCATCTCGAAGGTCTGCCGGCGGCCGGACGCATCTCCGCCCATCTCCAGCGTGACGGGGGTGTGGATGAGGTGGTCATGCACCTGGATGATCTGATTGCCGATCTCCAGGCAGTGCGGCACGTAGACCTCGCCGCCGAACATGTGTGAGACGGCCTCGGCGAGGCTCGTCTTGCCGTTGCCGGGGGGACCGTAGAGGAACAGCGAGCGCCCGGAGTTCACCGCGGGGCCCAGCTTGTCCATCAGCTCCGCGGGGACGGTGAGGTGGCTGAGCGCCATCACCAGCTCCTCCTGGCTGACGACGGGCGTCTCCTCCGTCTGGGCGGTGATGAGCGCGTTGTACTGTTCAATGGGCACGGGGGCGGGGCCCACGTACGTGGTGCGGGTGAGCGCGTCGCGCGCGTACTCGCGGCCCTTCTCCGTGAGGATGAACTCCACGGAGGCGCGGCCGAAGCCCTTGCCGCCGCGCAGGTCCACCAGCTTCTCCGTGGCGATGAAGTCCACCACGTGCTCGATGACGCCCGACCACGGCAGGCGCATCTCGTCCGCGATGACCATGCCGGTGCCGGTGCCGGTGTAATAGAGGAACTTCAGCGCGATGTCCGCGAGCAGTCCCATCTTGAGCCCCGTCTCCTCCACCGACTTCGGCTCGGCGGGAGCGATGTCGAGGATGGACGGGTTCTCGAGCTTGAACGGATTGTCGTCGTAGGCGTGTCCGGCGGGAGCCATCGGGGCCCTTTCTAGCCCAAAACCCGTGCTGGGAGGGCAGAAGGGATGGTCATTCCCGGGGGACCTGGGGGGCAGGGAGGCGAGCTCCCCACCCCGGGGGCGCCAATGACTCGGCGCGTGGGGACTTCAGTCGACGTAGGTGAGCCACTCCGCGTAGCGCGGCTCCTGGCCCCGGACGGTGCGGAAGTACATCTCCTGCACGAAGGTGCCGATGGGGCCGGGCTTGCCGGTGCCGACGGCGCGGTCGTCCACCTCGCGCACGGGGGTGATTTCCGCCGCGGTGCCGGTGAAGAAGATCTCATTGGAGATGTAGAGCGCGTCGCGCGTGAAGGTGACCTCCTCCACGGTGCGGCCGCTGTCGCGCAGAATCTTCAGGACGGTGTCGCGGGTGATGCCGTCGAGGATGGGCGAGGAGAGGGGCGGCGTCTTGATGATGCCCTTCTTGTTCACCATGAAGAGGTTCTCTCCGGACGCCTCCGCCACGAAGCCGCTGATGTCCAGGAGGATGGCCTCGTCGTAGCCCGCGTTCAGCACCTCGCGCTTGGCGAGGATGGAGTTGACGTACTGGCCGGAAATCTTGCCGCGCACCATGTTGACGTTGACGTGCATGCGCGTGAAGGAGCTCACCTTGGCGCGGATGCCCTCGCGGATGCCCTTGTCGCCCAGGTACGCGCCCCAGTCCCACGCCGTCACGGCCACGCGCGTGGGGTTTATCGCGCCCAGGCCCATGGCGCCGTCGCCCATGAAGGCCACCGGCCGCAGGTACGCGCCGTTGGCGAACTGCGCCTTCTGCTTGCGCAAGAGGTCCAGGCACGCCTCGACGAGCTCGTCCTCGGAGTACGGCATCTTCAACATGACGATGTGCGCCGAGTCGAGCAGCCGGCGGATGTGCTCGCGCAGGCGGAACACCGCCAGCCGGCCATCATGCGTCTTGTAGGCGCGGATGCCCTCGAAGACGCCGAGCCCGTAATGGAGCGCGTGCGTCATCACATGCACCTGGCCCTCGTCCCATTTCACCAATTTGCCGTCGAGCCATATCTGGTCGGCACGCAAAACACTGGTCGAGGTCGAACTCATGCGGGGGTTCCTTCGGCCTGTAAGAAGTGGGGCTGCCCGCCCCTTCTAGCCACAGGACCCTATGAGGTCAAAGCGTGAAAGCCACTTCAGGGAAATCAGAGCACGTGTGGCAGCGGGGCCAGCATGCGTCGCAGGAACGGCAGGTCCTCGGCGAGTGCCTTGCGACCCAAGTGCAGCGCCTTGGAGGCAAGCTCCACGGAGGGCACGACATCCAGCGGTGACAGCGTGCGTGAGAAGCGCTTGATGTGATGCGCGTAGGGCAGGTTGGGCGCCACCGTCATGGCGGCCAGGCGTTGGAGCGGTAGCCAGAAGGGCGTGGTGAGCCGGGGCGCGAAGCCGTCCAGCGCGAGGATGAGCGTGTTGCGCGTGCCGATGCGGCCACGCGCGACGGCCTTCCACGCGGCCTTCGCGGGCAGGTTGTCCACGAGTCCGCCGTCGATGAGGCGGGCGATGCCGTGGTGGGCGAGCATCCCGTCCAGGAGCGAGTGCATGCGAGGGTCCTCGCGCAGCACGTCGTAGTGGATGACGCCGGGCAGGGCGGAGGAGAAGCCCGCGGCGTCCAGTGCGTCGAACTCGCCCGTGGCGTCGTCGGCGCCCAGGTGCAGGCGCACGGTGATTTCGGGGCGGGTGAACAGCTCTCCAATCGCGCCCATGGCGGCCTGGATTCTGCGCGCCACGCCCGCGGGGTTGAGCAGGCCCAGGGGACTGGTGCCCAGCAGGCGCTCGTAATACTCGAGCGGGCGGGGGAGCATGCCCCGGCGGATGCCGCCCACGGTGATGATGGTGGGCACTGGCAGGTCCTTGAGGCGCATGCCGCTGCCCTCGGGCCCCGCGCCGAAGAAGCGGCCCAGGCCCGCGCGCAGGAACAGGCGCAGCGCCGCGGGCAGGCCGTAGCGGCTCTCCGTGGAGATGAAGCGGAAGAGCTTCCGGAAGGACAGCCCCCGGACGATGTTGATCATCTCCGTGGGGTCGAAGCGCGCCATGCGCGAGCGCATGATGGCGAGGATGGCGCCCATGGACGCGCCCGCGAGCAGCTTCGGCTCCAGGCCGTGCTCGGCCAGGAGGCTCATCACCCCCAGGTACACGAAGGCGGTGCCTCCGCCTCCGCCCGTCACCATCACCAGCTCCTTGTGGCGCAGCTCGCGGTCCAACGCCTCTGGCGGCACGCGTCCGCGCAGCCGGGCCACCACGCCGTCACGCGCCTTCGCGGCGTGCTCGCGCAAGTCGCGCACGTGCGGCACCAGCTGGTCCCGCGTCGGGGGCCGAGGCCCTCCCAGCACGGGCGTGAGGCGGCGCTCCACCTCTTCGCGGAACGGCGTGAGCAGCGCGCCCACGCCCACGTCGAGTCCCCCGTCCTGCACCTTGTAGAGTCGCGCGAGGGACAGCGCGGTGCGCAGGATGGCTTCCTCGCGCGCATCGAGCAGACCGGGTGAAGCCAGGGAGGCGCGCACGAGCGACAGCTCCAGCTCCTCGAGCGGCCGGGTGATCTGGAAGCGTTCCTTCAGGAGCACGGGCGGGCCAGGGCCTCGGTGGGCGCGAGCCCCGAGCATACACCGTCCGCCGGACACCCTCCCGCCGCCACCGCGGGAGTGGACCTCATGAAGGACCTCACGCCTGGGCGATCTGCGGCAGGTTGGCGCGGGCCTTCTCGATGTCGCCCTCGTATTTGAGGACGAGGTTGAGCGTGGAGGCCACGACGTCCGAGGTGAGCTGCTCCGCGTTGAGCAGCACCAGGCTCTGCGCCCAGTCCAGCGTCTCGCTGATGGAGGGGGCCTTCTTCAAGTCGAGCGCGCGGATGGCGGCGACTGCCTCCACCACCTGCTCGGCCAGCACCTGGGGCACGTGGGGCAGCCGCGAGCGGACGATGCGCAGCTCCCGCTCCCGGTCCGGGAAGTCGATGTGCAGGTGCAGGCAGCGGCGCTTGAGCGCGTCGGACAGCTCGCGCGCGTTGTTGGACGTCAGCAGCACCCGGGGGATGTGCTTCGCGTGGAAGGTGCCCAGCTCGGGGATGGTGACGGCGTTGTCGGAGAGGACCTCCAACAGGAAGGCCTCGAACTCCGGGTCCGCCTTGTCGATTTCATCCACCAGCAGCAGGGCGGGGCGCTCGGAGAGCTGGGCGCGGAGGATGGGGCGGGGCAGCAGGAAGCGCTCGGAGAAGAAGACGGCGTCGCTCGAGGCCAGCCGGTCCGCAGCCTCCGACAGCGTGGAGGTGCCCTGCACCATCTCCCCAATCTTGTCCTTGAGGAGCTGGGTGTAGAGCAGCTGCTTGGCGTACTCCCACTCGTAGAGGGCCTTGGCCTCGTCCAGGCCCTCGTAGCACTGCAGGCGGATGAGCTCGCGGCCCAGCGCCGTGGCCATGGCCCGCGCCAGCTCCGTCTTTCCGACGCCCGCGGGCCCTTCCACGAGGATGGGCTTGTCCATCCGGTCCGCCAGGAAGGCCGCCGTGGCGATCTCCGGGGAGGGCAGGTATCCCACCTGCTCCAGCTGTTTCTCCGCGTCCGCCACGCTGGTGAAGGTGCGGATTTCTGCCGTCGAAGGGGGGCTCACGTGGCTGAACTTAACCGACGGCCCCCCAGGCGACTGCGGCAAAAATGCCAGGGTCCGTGGACTTCGCCCCCAGCCTTCCTGCCCCTCTGCCCTCCAACCCTGCGGAAGAAGGCAGGGAAATTATTTGCGCACCGTGGGCACACGTCATGCATCTCTACGGCGCAATTCACGAAGCACAGCAGCGAGGTCCGTGGTCATCATGGTTTGGGCGTGGATGAGGATGGTGATGGCGGTGGCAATCATCCTGTTGCCGGGTGGTTTCCCCGTGCTGTTGTCGTACATCGCCGTGCGGACGCTGGTGAGCCGCTGGCGGGAGGCGCAGTCGCAGGCGCACAGCGTCGGCCGCGAGGCTTCCCTCCGCGACGTCCTGGCCACGCTGCACTTCAAGGAGCTGGTGCGCGACGCTCGCGCCGCTCTCTGAGTTTTCCGCCTCGGTAGGGCATGGATGTCGCGGCCGGACGGCTCGCGACGCTGCCCGAGGCACCCCGGCCCCGTGCCGGCCTTCCGGCGGGTGCCGGGATTCCAGACAGCACGAGGTGGGGATTTCCGGCGAGGGCCGCCACCGTGGCGGCGGCCCCCGGGAGGAGAGCTACTTGTCCAGCTCGTCCACCAGCGCGGTCCAGTCGTCGTCTTCCTTCACGCCGCCGACCGGGATTTGCATGAGCATGGTGCGGTCGGTGGGGTCCGACTCGTCGCCTCCCAGCGGAGCGGGGGCGGCGGGTGCGGGGGCGGCCTTCTTGGCGGCGGCGGCGGGCTTCGTTGCGGCCTTGGCGGCCTTGGCGGGAGCGGCAGGGGCCGCCGCGGCGGGGATGACCTGATTGAGCTGAGGTTTGGTCGCGAGCTCGTCGTCTTCAGGGGCCTTGGCGGCCTTGGCGGCCACCGGGGCGGGCGTGGCGGGTGACTTGCTCTTGAAGCGGGCCAGCTCCAGCTCCGCGACCTTGAGCGCCTTGCTCTTCTCCTGCACGGACTGCTGCAGCCGCGTGACTTCCTGCGTCTTGATGGCCTCGCGGCGCTCCAGCTCCGCCTTCTGCTTGGCGCCCAGCTCCTCGATTTCGCGCAGCTGCCGCGCCTCCAGGTCCTTGCGCTCCTTCTGGGCGGTGGCCAGTCGGGCGGCGGCCTCATTGGCCTTGCCCTCGGCGGCGGCGACCTTGGCGGCCAGGTCCTTCTCCGCGCGGGTCTTGGCGCCCTGGGCGTTCTCCAGCGCCAGCTCCAGGTCCTGCACCTTCTTGGTGCGGGCGGCGAGCTGGGCCTGCATGTCCTTGGCCTTCGCGTCGGCGTCGGCGGCCTTCGCCTGGGCCTCCTGCGTGAGCTGCGCGACGCGCTGCTCGGCCTTGGCCAGCTTCGCGGCAAGCTCGTCGGAGGCACGCTTCGCCTCGGCACGCTCCTGCTGCGCCTGCTGGGCCTGCTGCTGGAGGCGGGCCTCGGACTGCTGGAGCTGACCCGCGACGCCGTCGCGCTCCTGCGTCAGCTTCTGGTGCTGGACACCCGCCGCGCGCAGCTGCTCCTCGCGCTCGCCGAGCGTCTTCTTCGCCAGCTCGAACTGGTTGTTGAGCCCGGCCATCTGCTGGCCGAGTCCGTCCGCGTGGCGCTTGGCGTCGGCGGCCTGGGTCTGGAGCTTGGTCTCCATCGCCTTGAGCTGCTCGGTGCGAGTGGCGACCTCGCGGTTGAGCACCTCGGCCTGACGCATCTTCTCCTGCGTCACCTGGGTGAGCTTGCGCAGCGTGTCCGACAGCTCCTTGCCCTTGGTGGCCAGGTCGTTCTGGAGCAGCTCCTCACGGCGCTGGGACTCCTCGGTGAGCGCGTCCAGCCGCTCCTTGAGGTTCGCCCGCGTGTCCTCCACCTGCGCGAGCTGCGAGGACAGCTGGGTGACTTCCGCCACCCGGGCGCCCAGCTCGTGCTTGGTGATGGTGAGCTGTTCGCCCAGCTCCTCCACCTGGTTGCGCGTGTCGTTGAGGTCCGCCTCCAGCGCGGCCTGGGTGCTGGCGGCCTGCTGCCGGCTGGTGGAGTGGGCCTGCTGCTCGCGCGACAGGGCGTCGCTCGTCGCGGCGAGCTGCCCCTGCACCTGCTCCAGCGACTGGCTGGTGGCCTCCAGCTCCGAGCGCAGCCCGTCGCGCTCACCCGTGAGCGCTTCAATCGTCGCGCTCGTCTCGGCGGCGAGCTTCTCGTGCGCGGCCCGCTCCGCCTCGTAGTTGCCCAGCGTCTCCGCGAGCTCTCCGCGCAGGTTTCCAATCTGGCCGGTGAGCAACTGCTCCAGGGAGTCCTTGGCCTCGCCCAGGGCCTGCAGCTCGGCGATGCGTTGATCCCGCTCGCCCGTCGTCCTGGCCAGCGCGGCCTGCGTCGTCTGCAGCGCCTCGTGCGTCTCGTCCAGCTCGACCTTGAGGCCGTCGCGCTGCGCGGTGGTGGTGCCCAGCGTGTCGCGCGTCTCCTCCAGCGTGTTCTGCGTCTGGGTGAGCGTCTGGCTGGTGGCCTCCAGCTCGCCGCGCGTCTCGGCCAGCGTGCCCTCGGTCTGGGCCAGCGTGCCTTGCGTGTCAGCGAGCTGCTGCTCGGTGCGCGACAGCGTGTCCTGCGTCTGCGCCAGCGTCTGGCCGGTGGCCTCCAACTCGCCGCGCGTCGTCGACAGCGCCTCTTCCGTCTGGGCCAGCCGCGTCTGCGTCTCGCTCAGCGACTGGCTGGTGGCCTCCAGCTCGCCTCGCGTCTCGGAGAGCGACTGCTCCGTGCTGGACAGGGTGTTCTGCGTGTCCGCGAGCTGCTGCTCGGTGCGAGCCAGCGTGTCCTGCGTCTGCGAGAGCGTCTGGCTGGTGGCCTCCAGGTCTCCCGTCAGCTCGGAGATGCGCTGATCTCGCGCCGCGACGTCGCCCTGGAGTCCCTCGATGGTGGACTCGCGCTGGGCGACGGTGTCCTCCAGCGACGCCACACGCGCCTGGAGCTGCTCGCCAATGCGCTGCGACTCCTCCAATTGCGAGGTGAGGGCCTGGATCTGGCCGGTGAGGTCGGCCTCCAGCTCGGCCTTCGCCGCGCGCACGTCCTCGAGCTGCCGGGTGAGGTCCTCCTCCAGCGCGTCCTTGGCGATTTGAAGCGCCTCGAGACGGCCGGTGAGGTCCTCTTCCAGCGCGTTCTTCGCGTCGGTGAGCGCCTGGAGTTCGCCGGACAGCTCGGCTTCGCGGTCGGCCAGGTGCGCCTTGATGGCTTCGACCTCGCCCTCCAGCTCGCCGATGCGCTCCAACTGCTGCTGGATGCTGGAGTTGAGGTCCGCCTCGGTGCGCTCGTTGCGCTCGATGGCCTCCGCCAGCTCGCGGTCCAGGGAGGAGATCTTCGCGTCGCGGTCATCGACGCGCTGATTGAGCTCCGTCTCCAGCGCGTCCTTGTCCATCCGGAGCTGCTCGCGCTCGCTCGTGGTGCGCGCGAGGTCGGCCTCCAGGTCCGCCACCTGCTGGCTGAGGCGCGCCTCCAGAGAGTCGCGCTCCGCGTTCAGCCGGATGATCTCCGCGTCGCCCCGGGCGCCGTGCTCCTCGGCGGCGGCGGCCCGGGTCTCCAGGCCGCGCACGGTGCTGTCGCGCTCCTGCTCCGTCTGCTGCAGCCGCTCCTGGAGGGCCTGAATCTCTCCGTCCAGCTCGGCGTAGCGCTGGTCCCGCTCGCTGACGGTGCGGCCCAGCTCCGACTCGAAGTCGTCGCCGCGCTTGCCCAACTGGGCGATCTCCGCCTCGTTCGCGCGGACGGTGTCCTGGAGCTTCTGCTCCTTGACCTCGAACTCCAGCGTGACGACGTTGTGGAGCTTCTCGAGCTTGTCGTACTCGGCTCGCAGGTGCTCCAGGTCGGTGCCACGCCGCGCGATTTCGTCCTCGCGGTTGTGGACCTCCTTGCGGAGCACGTTGATGTCCTTCTCCTTGGAGGCGACGACCTCGATGAGGTCCTTCTCCGAGGAGAACTTCTGCAGCAGCAGGTCATCGACGGTGGCGCCGTGCTCGCGTTCTTTCTGGAGCATGGCCTGCTGCGCTTCATTGAAGCGGCGCAGCAGGTCGTCCACCTGCATCTTGAGGCCTTGCAGCTCCACGTCTTTCTCGTGGAGCCGATCCTCGCCGGACAGGAGCTCGCGCTCGCGCACGCTCCAGATTTCGGAGAGGCGGGCGAGCTGGGCCTCGCGCGTCTTGAGCTCGTCGCGGAGGATTTGAATCTTCCCCTCCGGCGTGCCCATCAGCTCACGCCGAGGCGGCGGGCGCTTGAGCTGACGTGACTCCGCGAGCAGCTCCGCCTTGCGGTCGGCGATGGACTGGAACGCGCGGTCGAGGAACGCGCGGTCCTCTTCCGTCATCGCGCTGCGTCGTTCGCGCTTGGGGAGCTTGGGCGGGCCGCCGGGGCTGGTGCGGATGGCCGGCATGGGAGGCGGGGCCTCGCGCGGGTTGCCGGAGAGCGCGGCGTCGAGGTCGGCGTCGGATTCCTCCGTCCCCGGTGGGACGATGCCCGTGCTCAGCGAGGCGAGCTCTCCCATTTCGAAGGGGATGACCAGGTAGCCGTCCGCGGCGCCCGGCGTCTGCCGGTGCTGCGTCAGACCTTCCACTCCCGTGTCGGAGGACAAGAGCAGGACCTTGAGGTTCTGGCCCCACTTGCCCTTCTTGATCTGCCCGCACAGCGTGAACCCGGATTGATCCGGCAGCTCGGCTCGGAGGACGACGAGATCCGGCCGGCGTTTCTCCAGCTCGCGCTGCGCATCCGTGGCAGTCGCCGCCATGGCGGTCTGGTAACCCGCGCTCTTGAGCACGGTCGCCATGCTGAGGGCGAAGTCGTTTTGGCTTTCAACGATGAGGACGCGGCGCTCCATGAAGCCCTTCCACCCGCAAAAAGTGCAGTGAAAACCGCCACATCCTACTGGCCGGGCCCAAGGCTTGGAAAGTTTCCGGAGGGCGCTCGGTTGGCTGCTTCACGAGCCCTTGCCGGGAACGGTGCCTTGTGCACGGGGCGTGGGGGGCAACCTGGACGGATCCGTGTCGTCATCCCGCCCTGGGAAGGTGGTGGGGGGCGTGTGACGGGCGAACCGAGTGCCTTCGGGTGGACAGTACCCGTGGGCGAGCTGGGCGAACCAGGGGTTGAGCGTCGAGGAGAGCGGCTCGGGGGCGGGGCCGTCTTCCTCCGGCGTCTCCTCGGGGAGGGCCTCGTCGGGCTCGGCCTCCTGGAGGTCGTCCTCGTCTTCGATCAGCTGGGCGGCGCTGCTGACGGAGACCTCGGCCTCCTCGACCTCGTCGCTGCTGATTTCGTCGGGCTCGTGATCATCCAGACGTGGGCGGGAGTGGGATGGAGTAGGTCCTCCCTCGTCACCGTCCTCGATGGCCTGGGCTTCGTCCTCGGAGATCTCCTCGGGCTCGTCCTCGGGCTCGGAGGATTTCAAGGAGGGGCGGGCGGCGCCTTCGATGGGCTCCAGCCGGGGCGGTCCGTCCACGGACATCAGCCGCGGTGGACGCTGGCGAGGAGGGACGGGCGGCGGAGCGCTGGCGCGAGGGGGCAGTGCTGGAGGGCGATCAACCTCGCTCGGGCCGCCGGGTCGGAGCAGCTGTGAGCCGCGCTCGGTGTCCTGCGGGTGGTCTCCGAGGGCCGGACGCTCCGTGCCGGTGAGGACGCGGCCCGGGGTCAGGACGGGAGGCGGACGCTCCGGGTCGGAGGCGCTTCCACGGGCGGAGGCGGCGCGGCCGGGCTCGGTGGGCGGGGTGGGGCGAACGAGGGGCGGGAGGCGATCCGTGTCCGAGGTTCCTCGCGGACGTTCGGGCTCGACGACTCCCGAGGGGCGTGGCGTGCGGCGCTCTGGGTCTGTGGCTCGTGGGGGAAGCTCGGGGACGGCGGTGCGGCCCGACGGGCGCTCGGGGTCGGTGGTCGTGCTCGTGTGAGCCGAAGCGCGCTCAGGGTCGACCACGGAAGACGTCCGACCCGAGGGCCGCTCGGGTTCGGGGACCGGCGTGCCGCGAGCCGAGGGGCGCTCTGAGTCGACGTGGGAACCCGTGCGGGTCGAGGGGCGTTCCGGCTCGGGGACCGGAGTGCCGCGCACTGACGGACGCTCTGAGTCGGTCGAAGAGCCCGAGCGCGTCGAGGGGCGTTCGGGTTCGGGGAGCGGTGTGCCGCGAGCCGAGGGCCGCTCTGCGTCGACGTGGGAACCCGTGCGCGTTGAGGGACGTTCCGGCTCGGGGACCGGTGTACCGCGAGCCGATGGACGCTCTGGGTCTGTAGAGGAACCCGTGCGAATCGAAGGGCGTTCCGGCTCGGGGACCGGTGTACCTCGCACTGACGGACGCTCTGGATCTGTAGAGGAACCCGTGCGAATCGAAGGGCGTTCCGGTTCGGGGACTGGTGTGCCGCGAGCTGACGGACGCTCTGCGTCAGTAGAGGCACCCGAGCGCCCTGTGGAGCGGTCAGCGTCGGAGACCGTGTGAGTGCGTCCCGACGGGCGATCCGTGCCGCGTTCTGAATCGAGGGACTGAGTCCCCTTCGTCGGCGTGGTGAGGGACGACACCCGACGGGACGGCGTCTCCACTCGCGACGCGGTGTTGCGGCTGGCGAGCACGGAGCGCGCCGGGATGATCGGCGTCGGCGCGGGCGCCTCATCATCATGCCTCGCCGCGAGCGGACTGCGGACAATGGGCGTAGGCGAAGGCGGTTCGTCGCGCTGAAGCGGCGCGGGTGCCCGAACGATAGGCGTCGGCGAAGGAGGCTCGTCGAACGGAAGCGGCGCAGGCGACCGGACGATGGGCGTGGGCGAGAACGGCTCTTCACGCGGAAGCGGCGCGGGCGACCGGACGATGGGCGTCGGAGGGAACGGCTCTTCACGCGGAAGCGGCGCAGGCGCCCGAACAATGGGCGTGGGCGAAGGAGGCTCTTCGCGAGGAAACGGCGCGGGTGCCCGAACAATGGGCGTCGGCGAAGGCGGCTCTTCGAGCGGAAGCGGTGCGGAGGCCCTTTCGACTGACGTGGGCGAAGGAGCCTCGTCGATTCCCAGCGCTGCCGGTGCGCGGACGACAGGCGTGGGCGACGGCGATTCCCCTGTGCGTTCGCCCTCCGTCGAAGGCGAGCCCGACTCAGCACGCACCCGAGATTCGTCAGGGGACTTCGACGACTGCGGCTCCACCGGCGTAGGGCCTGGGGGCGCATCCTCCAACAGCGGTGTCGCGGACTTGCTGGACGCCTCGTCCTGAGTGCGCGGCTCCTCACGGGCCTCCACCGGATCCGCGGAAGGCTTCTCGTCGGATCCCGCCACCTCGGGCGACACCGCGCGGGTGGGCGTGACAGGCGTCGGATCCGCGGTCATCGCCGTGGAGACGAGCGGCGTCGGCTCGGAAGTCGAGGGCGTCGCCGCTCCATTCGACGCGGAGGCCTCCGTGCTCGACGTCGTCGCGGTGGGCAGGGCCGCTCGCTCGCGCAGGGGCAGGCCCATCACGACGGGCGGTTCGATGGGACGGGCGTCCGGCTCCGTCTTGATGAGCCGCGTATCGAACCCATCCTCCAGCACCATCCCCATCACCACGGGCGGCTCGTCGCTGGGGACGTCGTCCGACGGCGGCTCGGCGTTCTCCGCGACGGGCTCCCGCTTCTCCGGCTGGGGAATCCTCACCCGTCCGCTGTCCGGAGGCAGCAGCGTCGCGAGCCGGCTGGTCGGCGTCCCCGTCACCATCGTCGCCGCCGGGAGATCATCCTCGCTCGTGCTCGTCACCGGACCCGTGCGCTTCTCCAGCAGCGAGTCGTAGAGGTCCAGCAGATGACCTCGGATGACGCCGGCATCGAGCGCGGCCTCGGCATGCTCACGGGCCCGATTGCCCATCTCGACGCGACGCGGAATGTCACGCGCCAGCTCGATGATGCGGTCGGCCATGGCCCGGCTGTCACCCGCCGGGAAGAAGAGGGCGGTGTCCCGCGGAATCAGCTCCCGGCAGACAGGGAGGTCCGCGGCGATGACGGGGCGACCCGCGGCGCAGTACTCGGACACCTTCGCCAGGGGTCCACCCTGGAGCCGGTTGCGCTCCACGTCGTCGAGCGCGAGCACGCCCACGTCCGCCAGCGCGAGCACCTTGGCCACGTCGTCATGGTGCACGGGCGGCTGGAACTCCACGCGGTCCTTCAGCCCCAGCTCCTTCACGAGCTCGTCCAGATGGGGCTGCCAGTCCGGGTGCTGCGCCCCCACCAGGGTGAGGCGCACCTCGACCTGCTGCGCCGCCAGCGCGACCGCGCGCAGCAGCGTCGGCAGGCCCTGCCAGCCCACGTGGCTGCCCAGGTACATCAGCCGCAGGGGCTCGCCATCCGGCGCACCCAGCGCATCGGGGACGTAGGGCGCCAGGTCCACCGGCGCGCGGACGACCCGGATGAGTTCCTCGCTCGCGCCGAGCGACTGGATATACGAGCGCGTCGTCTGGGAGCCGGTGACGATGAGGTCCGCGTTCATCAGACAGAACAGCTCCTGCCTGCGGACCTTCGAAAGGAAGCGCCGGTCGCCCTCCGTCTGCGGATGCGTGTAGCGCAGCTCCTGCGAGGGGAACGTCTGCGCCTCATAGATGAGGCGGTAGCCGTAGTCCCCCTTCAGCTCGCACAGGGCGTAGCCGCCGAAGGGGTCCGTGAAGTGGCAGAGCGCGTAGTCCTCGCTTTCGAGCTGACGGCGTACGGCCCGCTCGAACGCCTGGATTCGCGAGGCAAGGTCTCCCGAGCCTACTGGGACGCGCAGCAGCCGAGCACCCTGGTACTTCTCGATATGGGAGTGGTCGGGCGTCTTCGCCGACAGCACCACCACGGAGAAGCGGTCCGGTAACGCCTTGAGGTACTCGGTCAAACGACGTGACGAGCCGGAAGGGCCGGGGATGACGTCGAAGCTGCACAGGAGCAGTCTGGGCAGGTCGCTCAAAGCGGGGGCAGAATACCGAGGTGCATCCTGGGTGTCATCGGGTGAGGTGGTGGGAAGGGGGTCGGGCGACGAACACAAGCAATGCTGGCACGTTGACCCACCACGGCTGGCGACCTAAAGGCGACCTTGCCCATGGACGACCTCAAGAGCGTCACCGTCGGCTCCCTGAGGGAGCTGGCCCGGAAGCACCTGGGGAGTGGATACAGCAAGCTCAATAAGGAAGAGTTGATTGCCGCCCTGGCCGGGTTCGTGCCCTCGCTCGCCAGGCTCGCCCGGTCGGTCGGCATCGAGCTTCCTCGTAAAAGCTCCGCCGCGAAGAAGTCCGCGTCCGGGCGCGCCAAGGCCGTGACGCCCCCCGCCAGGCCCAAGCAGGTGACCCGGAGCGCGCCCAAGGCCACTCCCTCGGTGAAGGTCCCAGCGGGGACGCCCAAGAAGGCCAAGGCCGAGCCCACGGTGAAGGGGAAGGCGGCGGCTGCCAAGGCGAAGTCCGGGACGACGCCAGCCCAGGCGAAGGCACAGGCTCCGGTGAAAGTTCCGGCCACATCATCCAAGAAGGTCCCGAGCAAGGCCCCGGCGAAGGTCGCGGCGGTGGCATCCAAAGAGAAGGCCTCGAGCAAGCCCCCGGCGGCGGTCGCGGCGGTGGCATCCAAAGAGAAGGCCTCGAGCAAGCCCCCAGCGAAGGTCTCGGCGGAGGCATCCAAGGAGCCGGCCTCGAGCAAGCCCCCGGCGAAGGTCGCGGCGGCTGCATCCAAGGAGAAGCCTCCGAGCAAGCCCCCGGCGAAGGTCTCGGTGGAGGCATCCAAGGAGCAGGCCTCTGGTACGTCTCCGGCGAAGGTCGCGGCGGTGGCATCCGTGGCATCCAAGGAGCAGGCCTCGGGCACGTCTCCGGCGACGGTCGCGACGGTGGCGTCCAGAATTCTGGGCAAGCTCCCCGCGAAGGTCGCGGCGGCGGCGTCCAAGGTCCTGGGCAAGGTCCCCGGGAAGGTCGAGGCGCTACCCGTTGCTCCCCTCGTCGATGCGAGAACGCCCTCGGACCCACTCGCCACGGACACGCCGCGTGCAAAGACTCCACGGAAGGCGGCCACCGAGATGTCCGAGCAGGGACGTGTCTCCGCACCCAAACGCGTGGCGGCCAAGCGCGCCTCAGAGAAGTCCGACAGCCCACCCTCCGCACGCCCGGCCCACATCGTGAACTTCCCACCCAAGCCTCGTGGTTCGCGTGACACCGTGACGTCGACCGAGCCCGAAGCCATATCCGGTGCCAGTCCTGACGCGGCGCGGCCCTCCAGCCCGTCCGCCTCCAGCACCGAGGCTCCGCCGTCAGTGGAGCCCGTCGAACAGCACCCCGCGGAGCCGCTCATCGAGGGCTTCTTCGTCGCGCGCGTCCGAGGCGAGGCCGAGGCCCGTCGCCATCACCTCCAGCAGCCTCCCGAGCCCACTCCGGAGCCGCCTCCCCTCGCCGCGGCGGAGCCCGAAGCACAAGAGCCGCTTCCCCGCGAGTACCACGACGACACCGCGCTGCTGCTCCCGCGCGACCCGCACACCCTCTTCGCCCTCTGGGACTTCAGCCCCGCCACGCGGTCTCGCGCGATGAAGGGACTGGAGGAGCCTCGCGCCGTCCTGCGTGTCTTCGATGGGGAGTCCCTCGTGCGCGAGATGGACTGCGCACTGGAGTCACGCGGTTACTACATCCATGGGCTTCCACCCGGCCGCCCCTACAGGGTCGAAGCCCATTTCGTCGGCCGCGATGGCAAGGCGCATCGCATCGGCCCCTCCAGCAATCGCGTGGCGCTCCCTCCCACGGGCGTATCGACGGACACCTCCGTGCGCTTCCTGCGTCGCCCCGTCCCGGTGGAGCCCGAGGCCCCCGCCGCGGCGCCAGTCCCCACGTTGGCGCTGGAGAATCACGAGCGCGAATACATCACGTGGCATCGGGTCAACCTGCCCGGGAGCGCGGGGGTGAAGGACATCCCCGTGGTCCACCGTGAAGGCGTCGGGCCCGGTTTTCCTCCCTCTCCCGAGGGACCTGGCTCCCAGGCGGACTCCGGCACCTATCTGCAAGGCGTCGAGCGCGCACCAGGGGCCTCGGACCAGCGCTACGTCGCCTCGCATCGCTACCTGGATGCTCAGGGGCGCGCGCCAGGCGCGTCGGACATGCGGTACGGCGAAGGTCCGGTGCTCCCCGTGTCGTCGCCGCGTGCGTTCGAATACCTGGAGCTCGGGCAGGTGCGTGCCCCGGGCTCCTCCGAACAGCGCTACCAGGAAGGCGCGGCCCGGGCCGCTGAGAAGGACGCCCGTCCTCAGTACCAATACCTGGACATCGCGCGCGCGCCGGGCGCCTCGGACATGCGCTACGCCGGGCCTCCTTCCATGTCCGCTGGACCCACGGACGCAGGTGGCCTCGCGTCGCATCCTCGCCCCATGGGCTCCCCGGAATTGCACTACTTCGAGGCTCCCCCGCGTGCGCCCGGTGCCTCGGACCAGCGCTACTTCGAGTCGCCGCCCCGTGCTCCTGGAGCCTCGGACCGGCGCTACTCGGACCTGGCGGGAGGCTTGATTCCAGAGCCGGTGAAGCAGGGGACAGGCAGCTCGGACCAGGACTCGTACCGGAAGCCGCCCTCGGGCGGGGGCCGCTCGTGAACCCGTAAGGACACCTCTACAAACCATGAGCCTGGGCTCCCTCTCACTCGTCCTTCACGCGCATCTCCCGTTCGTCCGACACCCCGAGCACGAGGACTTCCTCGAGGAAGACTGGCTCTACGAGGCCATCTCCGAGACGTACCTCCCGCTGCTCCTCGCCTTCGACTCCCTGGCGGAGGACGGCGTCCCGTTCCGGCTGGCGATGACGCTGTCGCCCACGCTCGTCACCATGCTGCGCGACGAGCTGCTGATGACGCGCTACGCACGGAAGCTGGAGCAGCTCTGCGAGCTGGGCGCGCGCGAGGTCCACCGCACCCGGACCGACGCGACCTTCGGCCCCCTGGCGCGCTTCTATCGGGACCACTTCGAGACGCTGCGCCGCGCCTTCCACGACCGGTACCGCGGGGACCTGGTCGCCGCGTTCCGGCGCCTCCAGGACGCGGGCCATCTGGACATCCTCACGTGCAATGCGACGCATGGGTTCCTGCCGCTCATGCAGCAGGTGCCGGAGGCCGTGCGCGCCCAGGTGATGGTGGCCGCCAACCACTACCGTCAGCACTTCGGAAGAGACCCGGCCGGCATCTGGCTGGCCGAGTGCGGCTACTACCCGGGCCTGGAGCGAATCCTCGCCGCCGAGCGCATCCGCTACTTCTTCGTGGACACGCACGGCCTGACGGACGCTGTTCCGCGTCCCCTGCACGGCCCCTACGCGCCCATCTTCACCGAGGCCGGTGTCGCCGCCTTCGCGAGGGACCCGGAGAGCAGCCAGCAGGTCTGGAGCTCCGAGTACGGCTATCCCGGCGACCCGGACTACCGCGAGTTCTATCGGGACATCGGCTGGGACCTGGACCTGGACTACATCCGTCCCTTCATCCAACCGACGGGCGACCGGAAGAACACCGGCTTCAAGTACTACCGCATCACCGGGAAGACGAACGACAAGCGCCCCTATGACCCCGCGCTGGCGCGAGAGCGCGCCGCCGTGCACGCCGGCAACTTCCTCTTCAACCGGCAGCGGCAGATAGAGCACCTGGCCTCGCGCCTCGGCGGTCGCAAGCCCGTGGTCGTCTCGCCCTACGACGCGGAGCTGTTTGGCCACTGGTGGTTCGAAGGGCCGTGGTTCCTGGAGGCCTTCATCCGCAAGGCGGCGAACGAGCAGTCCACCTTCGACCTGGTGACGCCGTTGGATGACCTGCGAGAGAACCCAGAGAACCAGGTGGCCACGCCGCCGATGTCCTCGTGGGGCGCGGGCGGCTATGCCCACATGTGGCTGGATGGCACCAATGACTGGGTCTACCGCCACCTGACCCACTGCGCGCGAAAGATGGTGGAGCTCGCGCGTGACTTTCCAGACGCTCCGGCGCTCCAGCGTCGCGCGCTCAACCAGGCCGCGCGGGAGCTGCTGCTCGCGCAGAGCTCCGACTGGGCCTTCATCCTGAAGACGGGCACCATGGTGGAGTACGCGAAGCGGCGCACCCAGGAGCACGTCCAGCACTTCCTCCGGCTGCACGACGAGCTGCGGGCCGGCACCATCGACGAGGGCTGGCTTGCTCAGCTGGAGGGTCGCGACAACCTCTTCCCGGAGCTGGATTACCGCCTCTACCGACTGGGATGAGCGCCGGGGCCCGTGGGTGGCGGGCCTGATTGTTTCGATGGATGACCGTCGGCCGTTTCGCTTGCCGGACCGCATTTCGGCTTTAGCTTGGGGAGCATATGAACCGTTCTTCCGTCGCGTTCCGGAGCGCCCTGGCCACCGCGCTGCTCCTCGCCGTCCCGTCGGCTTCGTGGGCGCAGGCTCCGGCGCCCGCTCCCGCGCAAGGCCAGCCCGGCAACCTCCAGCCGGCCACGCGCGAGGCGCAGGCGCTTCCGTCGCTGGCGCCGCTGGTGGACTCGGTGAAGTCGGCCGTCGTCAATGTGGACGTGCAGGCGCGCGGCGGCGGAGGCGCGAGGGGCATGGAGGACAACCCGCTCTTCGACCGCTTCTTCGGCGGCGGCGCGGGGGGCAGGGGAGGGCGTGAGCAGCTCCGCCAGGGCGCGGGCTCCGGCTTCATCATCGAGCCGACGGGCATCGTCCTCACCAACAACCACGTGGTGGAGGACGCCGTCTCCATCACCGTGCGACTGGATGACGGACGCTCGTTCTCCGCCTCGGTGGTGGGCAGAGACCCTCTCACCGACGTCGCGGTGGTGAAGATCAAGGACAAGGTGGAGGGCCTGCCCACGGTGAAGCTGGGTGACTCCGACGGACTGCGCGTCGGTGACTGGGTCGTCGCCATCGGCAATCCCTTCGGGCTCGCGTCCAGCGTCAGCCTGGGCATCGTCTCCGCGCGAGCGCGCGACATCGGCGCGGGGCCGTACGACGAGTTCCTCCAGACGGACGCGGCCATCAACCCGGGCAACTCCGGCGGCCCGCTGTTCAACATGCGAGGCGAAGTGGTCGGCATCAACACCGCCATCGTCGGCGGTGGCACGGGCATCGGCTTCGCGGTGCCCAGCAACCTGGTGAAGGCGCTGGTGCCGCAGCTCGAGAAGGACGGCTCTGTCACGCGTGCGTGGCTGGGCGTGGGCATCCAGGACCTGACGCGCGACTTGTCGAGCGCGCTCAAGCTGCCGGTGACGGAGGGCGCCATCCTCACGCAGGTGAATCCGGGCTCTCCGGCGGCGAAGGCGGGCCTGAAGTCGGACGACGTCGTCACCGCCATCGACGGGCAGCCGGTGACGTCCAGCGGCCAGCTCACGCGCACCGTGGCGCTCAAGCGTCCGGGCAGCACCTCCACGCTGACGGTGTTCCGCGAGGGCAAGAAGCAGGACGTGAAGGTGATGCTCGGCACCCGGCCCGACCTGGAAGGCGTGGCCGCGCGCAAGCCCCAGGGGGACGACTCGCAGGAGAGCTCGCGCCGCGTGGGCGTCAGCCTCCAGAACCTGGATGCGCGCACCGCGCAGCAGGCGGGCTTCAACGAGCGCCAGGGCGCCCTCATCACCGACGTGATTCCGGGCTCTCCGGCGGACCGCGCGCAGCTCGAGCCGGGCATGCTGGTGGTGGAAGCCAACCGCAAGCCGGTGAACAACGCGGACGACCTGGCCAAGGCGATTCGCGCCGCGCCCGCGGGCAGCACGCTGCTCCTGCGCGTGGCCTCTCCGGGAGGCGGCCGGCTGCTGCGCGCGCTGCGCATGCCGTAGTGGAGCGACGGACATGAGCGTCAACTACGTCGCGCTCGGAGACAGCACCGCCGTGGGCGTGGGAGCAACGCGCGGCGGCGGCTACCCCGAGCGCCTCGCCTCAAGGCTGCGCAAGGACGGACTCTCCCTGGGCTTCACCAACCTGGGCGTCAGCGGGGCGCGCATCCGTGACGTGTTCACCGGGCAGGTGAAGGCCGCGGTGGCCTCGCACCCCACGCTGGTGACGCTGGGCGTGGGGACCAACGACATCTGGCGCGGCACGGCGGTGGAGGACTTCCAGGAGGACCTGGAGCGCATCGCCCGCCGGCTGAAGCAGACGGGCGCCCCGCTGGTGCTGGTGAACATCGCGGACATGGCCCTGGCGCCTGTCGCGAAGCTGGTGCCCAGCGCCCTCTATGAAGGCCGCATCGAGCCCTTCAACGCGGCCATCGCCCAGGTGGCGCGCAAGGAGGGACTGCACCTGGTGGACCTGCACACCGCGAGTCAGGAGATATTTCCCCGCGCGCCCCACTTCTTCTCGGGCGACGGCTTCCACCCGTCCGAGGAGGGCTACGAGGAGTGGGCGGACCTGATGCTGCCCACGGTGCGCACGCTCGTGTCCCGCTGAGCCGCGCGCCGCGTCCTACGCCTTGGCCACTCCGCCCGGAGGGACGGGGCTGGGGGCCTCGGCGGGAGGCGTGTGCGGTCCGCGCTCGCGGCCGGGGTGGATCTCCATCCCCAGCTCGAAAGGCGTGGTGCGGTTGCGGCCCGTGCGCTTGCTGCAATAGAGGGCCGCGTCCGCGCTGTCGACGAGCCCCTCCTGCGTGTTGGCGTCGGTGGGGAAGTGGGACACGCCGACGGACACGGTGACGTGGCCTCCCGGGAGGCCCGGCTGCGAGAGGACGACGGTCTCCGCCACCGCGCGGCGCAGCTTCTCCGCCACCTCCACCGCGTCCTGCTTGCTGGTGTGGGGCAGGAGCAGCACGAACTCCTCGCCGCCGTAGCGCGCGAGCGTGTCCACCTTGCGCACGCGCGTGCGGAGGATGTCGCAGACGCGGCGGAGCGTCTCGTCACCCGCCCGGTGGCCGGCCAAATCATTGAGCCGCTTGAAGTGGTCCACGTCCACCATGAGCAGCCCCAGCGGCGTGCCGAAGCGCTGCGCGCGCGCCAGCTCCAGCTCCATGCGCTGGAAGAGGTGACGGCGGTTGGGCACCCCCGTCAGCGGGTCCGTCATGGTGAGCTTCACCGTCTCCGCGTGCAGCCGCGCGTTCTTCACCGCCGCCGCCGCGATGTCCGCCACGGCGGTGAGCAGCTCGATTTCCCCCGCTGAGAAGCTGGCGATGAGCGGACGCTGGAAGTTCACCACGCCCATCAGCGTGCCCGCGTGCACCATGGGCACCGCGAGCAGCGCGCCCGTGACGAGCGCGTTCTTCTCCAGGCCCCGGCGCGCGAAGATGCTGGTGGGGTCCCCGACGTCTGGCAGGTACACCGCCTTGTGCGTCTGCGCCGCCCGGCCGCAGGCGCCTTCGCCCACCGAGAAGACGAGGCCCTCCGAGCCACGTCCCTCCGGCCAGGCCTGGCGCACCTCCAGCGTCCCTTCCGCGCTGACGAGCATGATGGAGAACTCCGGAATCTGGAGCCGCTCCACCACCAGGCGGGTGACGCCCTCCAGCAGTTCGTCCAGCTCCAGCGTGGAGTTGAGGGAGCGCGTCACGTCGAACAGCAGCGACAGCTCGCGAAGGCGCTCTTCCAACTCGTCCTTGAGCGTGAGCTTCTCCTTCACCAGCTCCAAATCCCGATGGGTGTCGATCTCCTCCGCCTTCATGGCGGTGAGCCGCGCCAGCATCTGGTTGAAGGCCGCACCCAGGCGCGCGATTTCATCCGTGCCGCGCACGTCCGCGCGCACCAGGAGGTCTCCGGCCTCCGCGCGCCCCATGGCCGCGCTCAGCCGGCGCAGCGGACGCGTGAGGTTGAAGTGCAAGGACAGCGCGATGACGAGCGCGAGGATGATGGCGAACACCGCCATGGACCCCAGCGCGCCACCGAACACCTGCCGCAGTTGCTGGTGCAGCGCGGGTTCCGTCATCCGCATCTGCAGGACGCTGGCGCCGGGGACCTCTCCGCGCGAGTGACAGCTCCCGCACTCCGGACCGCCCAGGGGCCGCACCACCTCCGTCACACCGTTCGCGGAGCGCGCCGTCTCCGGACCGGGGCGGGTGAGGCGCGAGGCCTCCGGGTGCACGGTGCCAATCTCGGAGGGCGCGCGGGACCAGCGCACCCGTCCATCCGGCGTCAGCACGCGCACGTCCGCCACCGAGCGGAACAACCGCGTGTCCGAGTGGAGCACCTCCGTCACGGCTCCATGCGCGGGGGCACCAGGACCCTGCGGCAACAGGAACGTCGAGGCGACGAACTCCGCGAGTGCGAGCGATTCCACCTGCGTGGCGTCCTGCACCGCCACCCGCGCCTCGCGCCAGAAGTGCCCCACACCCAGCAACGTCACCACCAACCCAGGCAGAGCGATGCTCCAGAGGAGCTTGCGGCCTACGGTGTCGGGACCCAGGGGCATTCGCGCGTTCGCGTCACTTCGTTCGAAAGGATTCAACCCGTTTCACGAAGAGTCAGAGGAATTGTCAATGGGCTGACGCGGACTGTCAAACGTACTTGCATGGGAATTTTATCATTCCGTTGGCGCATCCAGCTGACGCAGGTCGACGTCCGCGTGCGTCGCGCAGGGCGTGGCGGATATGAAGGACCTCCTCATGGCGACCGAGCTGCTCACGTCCTCGCTGCTCCCCGTTCCACACGGCTTCGCGACGCGCGCGGGCGGAGTGTCGGAGGGGCCCTTCGCCTCGCTCAACCTCGGCTTCTCCACGGGAGATGACCGGGCGAAGGTGGAGGAGAACCTCCGCAGGCTCGCCACGGCGGCCGGGGCTCCGCTGGGCTGCCTGTCTCGCGTGTCCCAGGTGCATGGAGACCGGGTGCTGGAGGCTCGAGTGGAGGAGGCTCTGGTGGCGGAGGAGGGCGGCGACACGCTGCGGCCTCCCGAGGGCGAGGCGGACGCGCTGTGGACCGGCGTGCCCGGGACGTGGGTGGCGGTGGGCACGGCGGACTGCGTCCCGGTGCTGCTGGTGGACCCGGACGGGCGGCGCGTGGCCGCGGTGCACTCGGGGTGGAAGGGCACGGACGCGGACATCAGCGCACGCGCCGTGGAGGCGCTGGTGGCGCAAGGGGCCCGGCCGGAGCGGCTGCTCGCGGCGGTGGGACCGGCGATTCAGCGCTGCTGCTACGAAGTCTCCGCCGAGCTGGGACAGCGCTTCACGGCGCGCTTCGGCTCGGAAGTGGTGGTGGAGGAGGGCGGGCGCATCCGGTTGGACCTGTCACGCGCGGTGCGGCTGACGTTGCTGGGCGCGGGGCTGCGGGCGGCCCATGTGGACGTGCTACAGGTCTGTACCGCGTGTGAGCCCTCGCGGTTCTTCTCCCACCGGCGGGATGCGGGGCGGACCGGACGGCACCTCAACCTGGTGGTAAACCTGTTCTAGAAGGGGAGCGCCGGCCGTTTTCTTGACGCTCTCCGACGTGCCTTCCTATCCTCGCAAGGGACTTTCATCCGTCGAGGCCCGTGCCCGAGCGCTCCGCCATCTTCCGCTTGCTCGCCGCAGCGCCCCTGTGCGCGCTGTGTGCCTGTGCCACCACCTCCGCTTCCCAGGCGGAGGTCGGGGCCCTGCAGGCGGAGCTGCGCGCGCTGCGCGAGTCGCAGTCCCGCCTCGTCGACCGGCTGGAGCGGTTGGAGGCCCATGCCGCCGTCGACCGCGCGCGGACCTCGGGTTCCGCTCCCGCGACGAAGCAGGCCACCCCCGCGTCCGTGCGAGTCGCCGCGCCCGAGCAGCAGTCGGATGACGCGCTGACGATGACTCCAGAGCTGTCGGTGGTGAAGCTCAAGCCGCGCTTCGAGCCCGCGCCCAGGCTGGCCACGCAGGTACCGGTGGTGGAGCCCGAGTCGGAGCAGGTGGAGATGTTCATCAGCAACGTGCCGGACGGCGCGCAGGAGTCCGCTTCGGGCGGTGCCACCCTGGCATCCTCGGGCGGAGCGACGATGGTGACCACGCGCGAGGATGACCCGGCGGATCAGCCGGACCCGGACGTGCTGGAGGCGGACTACGAGAAGTCCGTGTCGCTGTTGCGCACCGGCAACGTGGAGGGCGGCGTGCAGCGCCTGCGCCGCTTCTCCGAGGAGAACCCCCGCCACCCGCGCGCGGACAACGCGCTGTACTTCAGCGGGCTGGGGCAGATGGGGCTCAACGAGTTCAAGGACGCCGCCAGGACGTTCGAGCGGCTGCTGGCCACCTATCCCGCCGGGGATGCCATGCTGGACGGCATGCTCCGGCTCGCCGAGTGCCGGATGCGGCTCAACCAGGCCGCGGATGCCCGGGCTCTCTACACGCGCGTCGTCACCCAGTTTCCGGGGACGGCCGCCGCTACACAGGCGGAGCAGCGGCTCGCCGCGCTCCCGCAGTGAAGTCTTCTTCGAAAGGATGTCGTGCGATGCGCTCCCGGATCCTCACCTCGCTGATGTTGAGCCTCGCCGTCGTCCCCGCCTGGAGCGCACTCGCGCAGCAGGAGGGCGGCGAGCAGGATGAGACCGAGGCTGGCAGCGAGACGGAAGGCGCCGAGGTCATGGACGAGGTGGCACCCGAGCGCCCCTCCGGCACCAACGTGACGCTGCCCCCGGGCGCCGCCAAGGGCCGTGAGAGCGCCCCCGGCGTGGTCCACACCGTCGAGTCGGGTGACACGCTGTGGGACCTCTCCCAGCGCTACCTGGGCAGCCCCTGGTACTGGCCGAAGGTCTGGTCCTACAACCCGGAGATCGCCAACCCGCATTGGATCTACCCGGGCAACCAGGTGAGCTTCTTCGGCGGGGGCGAGGAAGTGCCCCAGCGCGTGGAGACCGACGACACCGTCGACGTGGCCGCGCCCACGGAGCTGTCCGGCGGAGACATGGTCTCCGTGTCGGGCAAGATCGGCTACGACGTGTCCTCGTCGCGGCCGGTGACGACGCAGGGCTTCGTCACTCCGCGCGAGCTGGAGGAGGCGGGCCGCATCGAGGGCTCTCCGAACGGCGCGCTGATGCTGTCCTTCCCGGACAACGTCTACGTGCGCTTCAAGCGCAACGCCGCCGCCAAGGTCGGTGACCGCTACGTCGTCTTCCACACCACGCAGGCGGTGAAGCACCCGCGCACGCACAAGCAGCTCGGCTACCTGACGGACTTCGTGGGCACGCTGCGCGTGGTGCGCGTGGACAAGGGCGTCGTCACCGCTCAGATTGTCGACACCTGGGACGGCATCGAGCGTGGCGACCTGGTGGGCCCCTACGGCGAGAAGCTCAGCGAGCGCGTCGCCCCGCGGCCCAACACCAAGGAGCTCAACGCCACCGTCGTGACGCCGCTGGTGCCCTACCTGTCGCTGCTCGGCGAGCACAACACACTGGTGCTGGACAGGGGCAGCGCGGACGGTGTTCAGCTGGGCAACACCTTCTTCATCCTCCGCCAGGGCGACCCGTCCAAGCAGGTGCTGGGCAAGCCGGAGCTGCCTCCGCCGCCCGCGTCCGACAAGGCGCTGCCGTGGGAGAACATCGGCACGTGCATGGTCACCGAGGTGAAGGAGCGCACCAACAACTGCCTGATGATGCGCTCCACCGAGGAGATCAACATCGGCGACCGCGCGTACATGCGCGTGAGCACCGCCCCCACCGCCAGCCGCTGATCCCGGCAGGAAAAGTGCATCCCCTCCCGTCCAGGAGGGGTTGAGTGCTTGACCGGTGGCGGTCCGGTGTTTATGTGTCGCGCCCCTCCCTGCGGACCCATCTTCTATATAGGTGGGAATCGAGGGGGTCGGTATGGCGGACGCTGAGACGGACAGCCTCACGGCGGAGCAGCAGGCATGCCTGGCGCTCTGGGCCGTTCCCGGCCTGGGGCCGAGGACGCTGGCCGCCTTGCGCGCTTTCGCCGACGGCCGGCTCGCCCCGCTGGCCACGACTCCGGTAGGAGACTGGGTGTCCGAAGCGCCGGTTTCCCCACAAGTCCGTCGCAGGTTGGCGACCCTGGAGCGGCTCCCCGTCGTCGCGGAGCGGCTGCAGGAGGCGTGTCGCGCCGGAGGCATGCGGGTGGCGTTCGCGGAGCAGCGGGCTTATCCAGAGCGCCTCAAGCAGGTGGAGGACGCGCCTCCCTTGCTCTTCCACAAGGGGCAGCCCGGGCCGCCGCGCAGGCGGGTGGCCATGGTGGGCAGCCGACATCCGGATCAGGGATTCCTGCCTTTTGCCCGTGCCTTCGCCCGTCAGGTGGCCGAGGGTGGGGTGGGGGTGGTATCGGGCGCGGCGGCGGGGGTGGACAGGGCGTGCCACTGGGGTGCACTGGACGTGGGCGCGGAGACGTGGGCTTTTCTGGGGTCCGCGCTGGATGCGCTGGACCCGGCGCAAGCCCGCCTGCTGCCTCACTTTTTGGAGAGGGGCGGGGTGTTCTTCAGCGAGCTGCCGCCTGGGGTGCGGGCAAGCACCTCCACGTTTCCCCGGCGCAACCGGCTCATCTCCGGCGCATCGGATGCGGTCCTGGTGATGAGGGCGGGGGCGGAGTCGGGCAGCTTGCACACGGCGAGGGCGGGGCGGGCGCAGGGGCGGCCGGTGCTGGCGATGCCGGGGGATGTACGTCAGGCGGATGCGGCAGGCTGCAACGCCTTGCTGCGCGAGGGGCACGCGAGTGCGTGCCTGGATGCAAAGGACGTCTGGCGGGCGGTGGGTGTTGACCCTGGGTGGATGGTGGCGCCTGGAAAGGCTGATTCGTGGGATGGGCTCTCCGTGGAAGCGCGGGGCGCCTATGCGGTGTTGGACCGGATTCCCCGGACGTTCGACGAGGTGCTGACCGGGAGCACCCTCACACCCGCGGCGCTCGTCAGCGCGCTGGTGGAGTTGGAGATGACGGGGCTGGTCGTCCAGCACCCGGGCAGGCTGTACGAGAAGATCTAGGTAGGAGAGTCATGGCCACGCGGACGAAGAAGAAGGCGGAAGAGACCGAGGCGACCGAGGAGAAGGCGCCCCGCGAGGCGACCGGTCGCACGGCCGCCAAGAAGAAGACTGCGGCCAAGAAGAAGCCCGCGGCCAAGAAGACCGCGGCGAAGAAGACCGCGGCCCGCCGGCGTACGACCAAGAAGGGTGACGACGACTCGCTGCCCGCCGTGGACGCGGACGCCGAAGAGGAGGCCACGCCGCGCGGCAAGGGGCCGCACTACCTGGTCGTCGTGGAGTCGCCCGCCAAGGCGAAGACCATCAAGAAGTACCTGGGCTCCGGCTACACGGTGAAGGCGTCCGTGGGGCACGTGAAGGACTTGCCCAAGAGCAAGATTGGCGTCGACGTGGAGCACGACTTCCAGCCCGAGTACGAGGTCATCAAGGGCAAGGAGAAGGTGCTCAACGAGCTGAAGAAGATGGCGAAGTCCGCCGACAAGGTCTTCCTGGCCACGGACCCCGACCGCGAGGGCGAGGCCATTGCGTGGCACATCAAGGAAGAGCTGGCGCATCCGGACGCGATGCGGGTGACCTTCAACGAAATCACCAAGAAGGCCATTCAAGAGGCCATCGCCCAGCCGCGCGAGCTGAACCAGGACAACTACGACTCGCAGCAGACGCGTCGCATCCTGGACCGGCTGGTGGGCTATCAAATCTCGCCGCTGCTCTGGCAGAAGATCCGCCGGGGCCTGTCCGCCGGACGCGTGCAGTCCGTCGCGGTGCGCCTCATCGTGGAGCGCGAGACGGAGATCAAGGCCTTCGTCCCCGAGGAGTACTGGACGCTGGACGCGCTGTTGGAGGGCCCCTCCGGCCCGCCGCCGTTCAAGGCCAAGCTGTCCAAGGTGGACGGCAAGAAGATAGAGCTCAAGGACCGCGCCATCACCGAGGGCTTGGTCAACGAGCTGAAGGACGCGGCCTTCTCCGTGTCCAAGGTGGACCGCCGCGAGCGACGTCGCAACGCGCCCGCGCCCTTCATCACCTCCAAGCTGCAGCAGGAGGCGGCCAACCGGCTGTCCTTCACCGCGAAGAAGACGATGACGCTGTCCCAGAAGCTCTACGAGGGCGTGCCCCTCGGCGAGGAAGGACAGACGGCGCTCATCACCTATATGCGCACGGACTCCACGCGTCTGTCGGACGACGCCGTGAAGCAGGTGCGGGAGATGATCGGCTCCAAGTACGGCGCGGAGTACCTGCCGGAAGAGCCGGTGGTCTACAAGTCCCGCAAGAGCGCGCAGGACGCCCACGAGGCCATCCGCCCCACGTCGCTGGAGTACCCGCCGGAGCGGGTGCGTCCCTTCTTCGACGCGATGGACGAGCAGGACATGTTCCGGCTCTACGAGCTCATCTGGAACCGCTTCGTGGCGTGCCAGATGAAGCCCGCCGTGTATGACCAGACGAGCGCGGACATCTCCGCGGGCCGGGCCACGTTCCGCGCCTCCGGCAGCACGCTGAAGTTCCCCGGCTACCTCGCGGTGTACGGCGCGGGCCTGACGCCGGAAGAGGAGTCGGAGAAGGAGAAGGCCAAGGCCGCGGGCGAAGAGGGTGCGGATGGCGCCGACGCCGTGGGCGACCTGCCGCTGCTCAACGACAACGACAAGCTGGGCCTGCAGCGCCTGGTGCACGAGCAGCACTTCACCCAGCCGCCCCCGCGCTTCAGCGAGGCCACGCTGGTGAAGGAGCTGGAAGAGAAGGGCATTGGCCGCCCGTCCACCTACGCCGCGATTCTGTCCACCATCCAGGACAAGAAGTACGTGGAGAAGCTGGAGGGTCGCTTCCGGCCCACGGACCTGGGGCAGATGACGAACGAGATGCTCGTCAAGCACTTCCCCCACGAGCTGGACGTCACCTTCACGGCGACGATGGAGGAGAAGCTCGACCAGATCTCCGAGGGCGAAGCGAAGTGGGTGTCGGTGCTGCGCGACTTCTACGGGCCCTTCAAGGACACGCTCGAGAAGGCGAAGGCGGAGATGCGCGACGTCAAGCGCGAGGAGATCAAGACCGACATCGCCTGTGAGAAGTGCGGCAACCACTTCGTCATCAAGTTCGGAAAGATGGGGCACTTCCTCGCCTGTTCGAACTACCCCGACTGCAAGAACACCAAGGACTTCAAGCGGGACGCCGAGGGGAAGATCGTCATCGTCGAGGAGGAGACGACGGACGAGCTGTGCGAGAAGTGCGGCAAGCCCATGGTCATCAAGCGGGGCCGGTTCGGCCGCTTCATGGCGTGCTCGGGCTACCCGGACTGCAAGACGTCCAAGCCCATCTCCATCGGCGTGGGGTGCCCGGAGTGCAAGCAGGGCTACCTGACGGAGCGCCGCAGCGGCCGCGGGAAGATCTTCTTCGGCTGCAACCGCTACCCGGACTGCCGCTTCGCCGCGTGGGACCGACCCCTGGCGGAGGCGTGCCCGGACTGCGCGTCGCCGTACCTCCTCCAGAAGTTCTCCAAGCGGGACGGGGCGTACATCTCCTGCCCGAACAAGGAGTGCGGATACCGGCGGGAGGTCGTTGAGCAGGCGGGCGTCCCCACGGACCCGGGAACGTCGTCGGCTGCCTGAAAACCCAAGTGTTTACGGGGGGCTGGCCCGTCCGTGGCTTGACAGCTTCGGCGGGCCCGCCCTACAACCCGGGCAATGATTTCCTCGGTGGTCAGCGAGTTGCTGGTCAACGCGAGCCTCGCGGCCGCGGACGCCGGAAAGCTCGGCGTCACGGACTCCGTCATCAAGTTCTTCAAGGATGGCGGTCCGTTCATGTTCGTGAACCTGTTCTGGCTGGCATGCGCGCTGGCGGTGTCCATCGAGCGCATCGTCACGCTGGTGTTCCGCTACAACCTCAACCCGGCGCCCTTCATGGAGCAGATCTCCAAGCTGGTGCGCAGCGGCAACCTGGACCGTGCGGTGAAGGTGTGCGGCATGGCGCCCACCGCGCCGCTGGCCAAGATCATCCGCGCCGGGCTGGTGAACGCGAACCGGGGCGAAATCGAGGTGGCCAAGGCGGTGGAGGAGGCCATCATCGAGCACAGCCCCCATGTGTCCAAGCGCATCCCCTGGCTGTGGTCCCTGGCGAACATCGCCACGCTGGTGGGCCTCGTCGGCACCATCTTCGGCCTCATCGGCACCTTCCAGGCGCTGGGTGACGTGCCGGCGGACCAGAAGCAGCGGCTGTTGTCGGACGGCATCTCCAAGGCGATGAACAACACCGCCTTCGCGCTCTCCATCGCGGTGGTGTGCATCATCTTCCACCTGTTCCTCACGTCGTACGCGAAGAGCATGGTGGAGAGCCTGGAGCTCAACGCGCTGAAGCTGGAGAACCTCCTGTCGCGTCGCGGCAGCGCGGACCCTGCTTCCACGGAGCTCGAAGCCCGCGCGTCGTAGGGCGGGGCGAGCGCGCGCCATGGCGTTCCACTACTCCCGCCGCAAGCTGAAGGTCCGCGAGGAAGAAGAGTCGGGCGAGCTGAACGTCGTCCCGTACCTCGACATCCTCATGAACCTCATCATCTTCATGCTGCTGTCGATTACGGGGCTGACCTCGTTCGGCATCCTCAACGTGAGCGCGCCGGGCTATGGCGCGCCGTCCACGGGGATGACGCAGGAGTCGCCCTCCGACGAGCCGAAGCTCACGCTGTCCGTGCTCATCTCCCGCAAGGGGCACTTCGTCAGCAGCGAGAACGCCATCCTCGGTGAGGGGGGCGCGCCCACGGTGCCGACGAACGCGGCGGGCGACTACGACTACGCCGCGCTCAACGCGTGGATGGTGAAGATCAAGACGGAGTTTCCCAAGGAGACCAAGGTCATCGTCGGCGCGGACGCGGACGTGCCCTACGAGGCGCTCATCCAGACGATGGATGCGCTGCGCGAGGAGCAGGGCCCCCAGCGCCGGTTGCTGTTCCCCGATGTCACCCTGGCGGGGACCTGAGCCATGTCGTCTTCCGAGCCCATGCCGCACGCGCCGGACGCCGTCGATGAAGAGGCCCTGGCGCGGCTGCGCTATCGCCGGGCCCTGGCGCGCAAGAAGCGCAAGGAGCGCGACGCGGCGGGGGAAATCAAGGAGCTGAACATCACCGCGATGATGGACATGATGACCATCCTCCTGGTGTTCCTGCTCAAGTCCTTCGCCTCGTCCTCCGCCGCGGTGACGGCATCCGAGGATGTGCGGCCACCCATCTCCACCACTCGCGCCACGCCGCAGGACACCATCGCCGTGACGATTACGTCCAAGAGCGTGCTGGTGGGTGAGCGCGAGGTGCTGCGCCTGGTGAATGGTCAGCTCCCCGCCGAGGCCCTCCAGGGCCGGCTGGTGCTCCCGCTCGACGCGCGGTTCAAGAAGGAAGTGGAGAAGCTGAAGTACATCGCCGAGCGCAACCCTCAAGCGCCCTTCAGCAAGGAGCTGTCCGTCATCGCGGACCGCAAGGTCCCCTACGACATGCTCCTGAGCGTGCTCTACACCGCGGGACAGAACGAGCTGGAGAACTACCGCTTCGTCGTCCTCAAGAAAGAGGGCGACTGAACGAGCGGCGCCCCCTGGCGGAAAACCAGGGAGCGCCGCGCGCCACGTCTCTGGGGGCAGCGCTACAGCGACGGCGTCGCGTAGTGCCCGCCGCGCACGTCCTGCTCGTGCTGCTCGGCGTCCTCGGCGCATCGGATGGCGAAGGGCAGGGCCTCCAGGCGGTCCATGGAGATCTCCTGGCCGCAGTCCACGCACTCACCGAAGACGCCCGTGTCCATGCGGATCAACGCGGCGTCGATGAGCATGACCTCGCGCCGCTGGGCCTCCACCAGGCTGGACAGGGTGTAGTCCGCCAGCTCCGACTGGGCGTTCTCCTCGTACTCAGGGTCTCGCTCCTGGTCCTTGAGCGCTGTCAGCTCGCGGTGCGTGCCGCTGCTGGTGGTGAGGATGTCCCGCCTGCGGCGCTGAAGAATCTCGCGAACCTTCAGCAAGTCTTGGGCTCGGCTCATGATGGCCTCGTTTCCGTGTGGGTGTCTTCGAGTGCGCTGTGCGCTCGCTCGGATGAACGCTGCCTTCGAGCGATGAACGCGAGAAACGTAGGGGTTCGACCCAGGTGGGGAAACCTCGCCTTCCCACCTGGGACGGAGGTGGCTCGGTGGGCAGGCGGCCGGACATGGGACCCTGGACAGGACACCGGGTTGACGCCCATGGCTTCGCGAGTGGGACAGGGCGTGCCAGTCCTGCTAACTGTTCGCTGACGGGCTCGCGCTCGGCGCTCCCGGGAGGAACAGGATGGCGGACGTGAAGCAGCAGCGGGTGACGGTGATTGGCGGCGGCCTGGCCGGTACGGAGTGCGCATACCAGCTTGCCCGCCGGGGCGTGCCGGTGGTGCTGCGCGAGATGAAGCCCCACAAGCGTTCTCCGGCGCACAAGTCGGATCAGCTCGCGGAGCTGGTGTGCAGCAACTCGCTGCGCTCGGACAACCCGGAGAGCGCCATTGGCCTGCTGCACGCCGAATTGCGCGCGCTGGGCTCGCTGATTTTGGGCAGCGCGGATGCCCACCGGGTGCCCGCGGGAGACGCGCTGGCGGTGGAGCGCGAGGGCTTCTCCAAGGCGATTACGGAGTCCCTGCTGCGTCAGGCGGGCGTGGAGTTCGTAGCGGGCGAGGTGGAGACGCTGCCGGAGGAGGGCCCCGTCGTCGTGGCCACCGGCCCGCTGACGTCGGACGCCCTCACGCGCGAGCTGGAGCGGCACGTGGGGCAGAAGCTCTATTTCTACGACTCCATCGCCCCCATCCTCTCCGGAGACTCCATCGACCTGTCGGTGGCCTTCCGCCAGAGCCGCTACGGCAAGGGCGGCGGGGACGACTACCTGAACCTGCCGATGAACCGGGAGGAGTACTACCGCTTCATCGCCGAGCTGAAGGCGGGGCAGAAGGTGGTTCCGCACAGTTTCGAGGAACCGAAGTACTTCGAAGGCTGTCTGCCCATCGAGGTCATGGCGGAACGCGGCGACGACACGCTGGCCTATGGGCCGATGAAGCCGGTGGGACTCCGGGACCCGCGCACGGGCCAGGAGCCCCACGCGGTGGTGCAGCTGCGCATGGAGGACCGCGCCGGCACGTCCTGGAACATGGTGGGCTTCCAGACGCGCCTGACGTGGGGAGAGCAGAAGCGCATCTTCGTCTCCTGCATCCCGGGGCTCCAGAACGCGGAGTTCCTCCGGATGGGACAGATCCACCGCAACACCTTCATCGACTCGCCCCGGCTGCTGTCGGCGGACCTGTCCCTGAAGACGGAGCCCCGGGTGTTCTTCGCGGGGCAGGTCTCCGGCGTGGAGGGGTACGTGGAGAGCGCGGCGTGCGGCTACCTGGTGGCGCTGGCGCTGCATGCGCGGCTGAGCGGGAAGGAGTGGGTGCCGCCCCCGGCGACGACGGCGCTGGGCTCGCTGTTCCGTCATGTGACGGGCGAAGCGCACCCGCCGGACTACCCGCATCAGCCCTCCAACATCATCTATGGCCTCTTCCCGCCGCTGACCGGGCGGATGAAGAAGGCGGACAAGCGGGCGGCCTATTCTGCCCGCGCGAAGCAGGACCTGGCGGCGTGGCTGCCGCACGCGGGTGTCCCCACGTCGGGCACCCCTGAGCTTGAGGAGCAGAGGAGCGCATGATGCGGCCGAGGCTGGGACGACTTCTGGGCGCGGGCTTGATGGCCTCGCTCATGGTGGCGGGCACGGGGTGCAAGAAGGGCGAGGACAGCGGCGCGAAGTCGGGCGCTCCCGCCGCCGCGCCTGCCTCCGCTGGGGCCGCGGCGCCGAGCCGTGCTCCCGCGCCGAGCAGCGCGGGACGGGGCACGCCCGCCGGAGCGGGACAGGGTCTGCTGCTGGCCGCGGGCCGGGCGGCGGACCTGCGGCTGACGTCCGATGGCCGCTACGCCACGTACTTGATGAACGGGCAGAAGCCCCGGCTGGATGGCGTGCCGCCCCAGATGTTGCTCGGGGAGCTGCACGTGGTGCCCGTGGAGGGGGGCGAGCCTCGCAAGCTGGGCGACAGCGTGACGAACGTGCCGGGCGGGCTGCTCTTCTCGGCGGACTCGAAGCACGCGCTGTACCTCACGGGCTACAACGCGGCCTCGCAGTCCGGTGCGCTCACCGTGGCAGTGCTGGATGACCCGAAGGCGGAGCCGGCGGTGCTGGGCACGGCGGTCAGCTACATGCTGCCGTCGCCGGACGGGACGAAGCTGGCCTTCGTGGACGGCGGCAAGCTGAAGCTGGGCCCGCTGCCCTCGGGGCCGTTCGTCGACGTAGCGGCCGAGGTGAGCACCGCGCAGTTCACCTCCGACAGCAAGACGCTGCTGCTCAAGCGGCGGCTGTCCGCGGCGGGCGGGCTGGCGGCGGTGTCGGTGGACAAGCCCGAGGAGGCGCCGCGCAAGCTGGCGGACCAGGTGGGCGACTACGCCGTGTCGCCGGATGGTCAGCGCGTGGCCTTCCAGGTGCGCAGCGAGTCCGTGCGCGGGCTCTACGACTTGTACCTGGCGGAGCTGCCGGCGCAGAAGCCGAAGCGGCTGGCCGTGGCGGCGCAGGCCTTCGGGTTCTCTCCGGATGGAAAGTGGCTGGCGCGCTCGGAGAACGGCAAGCCGGACGTGCCGGGCGACCTGTACGTGGGCCCCGCCTCCGGTGGCCCGGGCCGCAAGGTGGGCGAGCGCGTGGAGATCTTCTCCTTCTCCCCGGACTCGCAGGCGGTGGGCTTCCTGGACAAGTACGACGTGACGGCGCGCGCGGGGTTGATGGCCGTGGCGTCGCTGCCGGACGGCGCGCCGAAGCGGGTGGGGGACCGCGTGCCCAACTTCGTATGGGGCTCGGACGCGCGCTACGTGGCCTTCCTCTCGCGCTTCCTCAAGCCGGAGTACTCGGTGGACCTGATGCTCTATCCGCTGGGTGCGGAGAAGGCGGAGAAGGTGCACCGGGGCGTCTTCGGCTACGGCTTCGTGCCGGGCAACGGGCAGGTGGTGTTCCGCGCCAACTGCATCCG